>Ga0209611_10014400_pt1 | contig 10571 bp, 10 predicted proteins | sample S1TSphgellanicum_3_FD_187693 | JGI IMG/M metagenome (GOLD analysis project Ga0209611, IMG submission 187693) | Host-associated microbial communities from peat moss isolated from Minnesota, USA - S1T2_Fc - Sphagnum magellanicum MG (SPAdes) (version 2) | ecosystem: Host-associated > Plants > Peat... | reverse complement strand
GGTCGGGCTTTAGCGGGCTCGCGCCCAACTGTTCGACCCGCGCCTGATCCATGAAGGCCTTGAAGAAGGCGCCGACCTTGGCGTCGGCGGTGGCCGGCGTCGGCGGCGCCGTCGCCGCCTCCTGTTCTACGATCGCCCGAACCCGGTTTTCCGACAGCTCAGCCAGGACCGAAAAGGCGCCCCAACGCGTCAGATCGCCTGGAATCTTGATCGCCGCGACCGCCTTGCCGTCGGCGTAGTCATAGAAATTGTTCCCCGGCGCGATCGCGGGATCCATGCCCGCCTTATCGAAGCCCCAAGCGCCGTAGTGCGGCGTCGCGGTCGAGCCGTTCGCCAAGGCCTGGGCCTCGTCCACAGGCTGAGCCATAGCCGAACCGCTGATCGCCAACGCGCCGGCCGCAGCCGTAAGCCAAAGTCGGGTCTTCATCGTGGGGGCGTCTCCAAAGTTTTGTGACGGCACGATGTACCTTCGAGCGGAGGGGATCGACATTACAAATTCTTCATCTCAGCCCCGTTCGGGGTTGGGCTGTCCGCGCGCGGGCCTTAAGAGAGCTTGGGATCGCAGCCCCTTGGAGGCGTCAGGATGACGGAACGCCGGACACGTCGCGCCAAGCGGCCCCTCGCCTACGCCGTGTTGGCGACCCTGTCCGCAGGCCTGTTGGCCGCGGCGGCGCTCGGGCTGGCGCTGCGGGGCTGGTCGCCCTAGGGCGAACGGCCCCCATTCAGACCGCGATCTCGATGGCCGCGCCGGGCCCCGCCAGAGCCAGGAAGGCGTGCAGATCCGCCCGCGCCAGGGCGATGCAGCCCTCGGTCGGGCTGTAATCGGGACGGGCGCAATGCAGGAAGATCGCCGAGCCGAGCCCCGGCTGCGGCGGGTCGTTGTGACAGAGGATGCAGACGATGTCGTAAACCTCGTCGTCCCGCCACATCCGCTCGCAGCTTGCAGGATAGGGGAGGCGCACCGGTCGGTTATAGGCGGGATCGTCCGGCGCATCGCACCAACCGTCGTCTTCCTGGATCGGCGCGATGGGAAGCTGGGTGATCGGCTCAGGTCCCCGGTCGGCACGGTAAAGCACCCGCAGGATCGGCCAGACGCCCAGCGGCGACGCGCCGTCGCCCTCCCGCTTGTGCGCGGCGGCGATCACGCCGGAGCGTCCGAGCGCGCAAGGGACGTCACGACCTGCGAAGCGAAAGCGCCCGTCGCTAAAGGCGATGGCGCGCAGACCGTTATCGGGGGGACGCACGTGAACCCGCCCTGTCTGTGTCCATGGCCAAAATCATCCCTTTCCGGGCTGGCGATCCAAGGGTCTGACCATATCTGAAATTGCGCCAAGCGCATTTGCGCGCCATATCCCTTTCATGGCTCAGCAGAAAACGATTTTGATCGTCGATGACGATGAGGATCTGCGCGGCGTGCTCGCCGAACAGATCGGGCTGGAAGAGGACCTCCAGGCGATCCAGGCGGCCACCGGCGGCGCGGGCGTCGCCGCGGCGCTCGCCGAACGCCCCGACCTTATTCTGCTGGACGTCGATCTGCCCGACATGGACGGCCGCGACGCCTGTACCGCGATGCGCGATCAAGGCGTCGGTGCGCCTGTGATCATGCTGACCGCCGCGGCGACCGACGCCGACACCATCCGGGGTCTGGAAGCCGGCGCCGACGACTATGTCGCCAAACCGTTCCGGTTCGCGGTGCTGTTGGCCCGCATCCGCGCGCAATTGCGAAGCCACGAGCAGTCCGAAGCCGCGGTCTTCCGCGTCGGGCCCTACGAGTTCCGGCCCGCTCAAAAGCTCCTGATCGACGACCGTCAGCACAAGATTCGGCTGACCGAGAAGGAGACCAATATCTTGAAATACCTCTACCGCGCCGGCGACAAGCCCGTGGCGCGGGAGGAGCTGTTGATCCAGGTGTGGGGCTACAACGCCGGCGTCAACACGCACACGCTGGAAACCCACATCTATCGCCTGCGCCAAAAGATCGAGCCGGATCCAACCCTGTCGCGTCTGCTGCTGACCGATGCGGGCGGCTACCGGCTGGCGCTGTAGAGCACGACTCTAATCGGGTCGTCTTCCCACGGATTGAAAATGACCGCTCCGGTGCGGATGACATCCTTGGTATTGCGCGTCACGAGATAAAGACCGCTCTCCAACGCCGTCGCCGCCAATAGGTTATCGATCACGGGTGGAGGATGGCGAGTTTCGCGCTTTATACGTCCCGCCAATGCGCCCCAGCGTCGCATAACCGCATTTGATACCGGAAGGATACGCGGTCCAAATCGGGCCTCGATCGCGTCCCGGTTCAGCGCATAGCACAGCGACCCGTGGCCGGCGCCTGGCCAGCCGCATGCCGCGCGCCCCAATTCCGCTGCTCCATCGCCTCAATTTTTAAACCCGTTTGCATCCCGGAAACGGGAGGCGCCGTAGCTTGCCCTGAGCTTCGCCATATGGCCGGGCTTCCAGACCAAAGGTCCTAAAGTCCAAAGGGGGCGTCTATATGAAGGTGTTAAAGTCGATTTGCGTGGCCGCACTATCGACGCTCGCGCTCGGGGTCGCCGCGAAGGCGCGCGCCCAGGGGATGCTGGCCGATAGCGGCAAACTTCTGCTCACCCAGGGTATCAGCACCATAGAGGGCTCGTCCGGCGGCGGCCTGGCCAGTTGGGCGACGATATCGGGTTATGAGACCGGCGACGGGATCGGCGCCAACGCCCACGAAACCTATGTGGATGTCAACAACTACAGCCTGCAGGACTTTGGCGCCTCGGTCGGCTTCTTCAATCGGGTTGAACTTTCCTATACTCGCCAAGAGTTCGATACGGGCGCGACGGGCGCCAAACTCGGGCTCGGCCGCGACTTCACCTTCGATCAGGACGTCTATGGCGCCAAGGTGCGCCTGGTCGGCGACCTGGTCTATGACCAAGACACCTGGCTGCCCCAGATCGCGGCGGGCGTTCAGTACAAGGTCAACGACAAGGACGCGATCATTCACGCCGTGGGCGGCAAGAGCGCTCAGGGTACGGATTATTATGTCTCCGCGACCAAGCTGTTCCTGGCTCAAAGCGTGGTGGTGGACGCCACCCTGCGCCTGACCAAGGCTAATCAGACCGGCCTCCTGGGCTTTGGCGGCGACAAGAACAATTCCTATTCGCCCGAGTTCGAGGGCTCGATCGGATACCTCTTGACCAAGCATCTGGTGGTGGGCGGCGAGTACCGCACCAAGCCGGACAATCTGGGCTTCGCGAAGGAAAACGACTGGTGGGACCTCTTTGCGGCCTACGCGATCGATAAGCACCTGTCCGTCACCGCCGCCTACACCGACCTCGGCGCAATCGCGACGTTCAAGAACCAGAACGGGTTCCTAGTCTCTCTGCAAGCCGGCTTCTGATCAGCCCCCTTGAAAAGGATCATGACCATGCAAAAGCTTTTCCGCGCCGGCGGCGTCGCCGCGACCTTGGCAGGGCTCGCCCTGGCCAGTGCGGCCTACGCCCAGGACTCGGCGCCGATGGACGCCCCCGCCAAGGCGTCGCCCGCCGAGGCCGCCAACGCCGGCGCCACGCCCATTCCCGGCGACGGGGTCTACAAGGCCTTCCACGAACAGGCCGGCATCCAGCGGGTGATGGACGACTTCATCGTCCGCGTCACGACGGACCCACGGATCATGGCCAAGTTCCAGGGCGCCAACCTGCCCCGGCTCAAAATCCTCCTGGTGCAACAGGTCTGCTACCTGACCGGCGGCCCCTGCGTCTACGGCGGCAAGGACATGAAGGACGCTCACGCCGGCATGGGATTAGAAGCCAAGGACTTCAACGCGCTGGCCGAAGACCTGCAACTCTCCATGGATAAGGAGCAGGTGCCCTTCCGCGCCCAGAACCAGCTTCTGGCCAAGCTGGCGCCGATGGAGCGCCCGATCGTCACCAAATAGGGGTGGCGCTAAAGCGATAAGTCCACCGACACGGGTGCATGGTCCGACGGTCGCTCCCATTCGCGCACGTCGTCATGCACCTTCGCCGGAAAAGGACCACCCGCCGCGAGACCTGGCGAGGCCAGCAGGTGATCCAGCCGCAGGCCGCGGTTGGAGGCGCGGAAGTCGGCGGCGCGATAGCTCCACCAGGAAAACAGTTTTTGCGGCTCCGGGATCGCGGCTCGCACCAGATCGACGAAGCCGAGCGAGGCGTGCAGGTTCGCCATCGCCTCGATCTCCACGGGCGTATGGCTGACGACCTTCAGCATGTGCCGGTGGTTCCAGACATCGTGTTCCCCCGGCGCGACGTTCAAGTCGCCGACCAGCAGCAACGGCGCCTTGGGATCGCGTAAGGCCATGGCGGCGCTGAGCTTCTCGTAGAAGTCCAGCTTGTGGTCGAACTTGGGGTTCAGCGTCCGGTCCGGCGCATCGCCGCCGGCGGGGATGTAGAAGTTGTGCAGCTCGACGCCGGCGACGACGCCCGAAACACAGCGCGCATGGCCTTCGCGGCAGACGTCTAGCGGACTTGCGTCCTCGATCGGCAGGCGGGAGGCGATCGCCACCCCGTGCCAGCCCTTTTGCCCTTTGATCTTCACGTGCGGCAGGCCCATGTCGACGAAGGCCTGGGTCGGGAACTCCCCTTCCCGGCACTTGGTCTCTTGCAGGCAGACGACGTCCGCCCCCGTTTCGGCGACGAAGCGCGCCACCTGCTCGTGGCGGAGGCGAACGGAGTTGATGTTCCAGGTGACGACACGCAGACGCAAGTTTGATCCTTCTCGTTTCAGTTCGGCAGGCGCCGGCGCGCGAATCAAAAAAAGCCCGGCTGCTGGGGGAGCAGCCGGGCTAGGGTCTAATTCAGGCTCCTGGCGGCAGGGGATGTGTCCGACAGGAGCGGAGCCGAAGCGATAAAGCCTCGGCTCGGGGCGTGATTAATATGCCACGAAGCTACGAAAGGCGCAAGCCAAAAATAACTTCTTCTTGCGCGTTGCAAATTCGTCACGAGGGACCATGGGCCTCTAAGGCCGACCGGAGCGCGCACGATCGTCCTGGATGACGAAGAGGTTCGGGTCGAGGTCGCTGACCGCCGACAGGGTCCCCAGGGTGACGCGGGTTTCACGCCCTTGGGCGTCGATCACGCTCCAGCCGCGGAGCGCCATCGGATCGTTGCTGAAGTTGAGCGTGATCCGGCCGGCGGCCTCCTTACGCCCATCGCGCGCGGTGATGGAGAAGCCGTCCGCGGTCTTGTCCACCTGGGTCACCACCACGCCCCGGTCGAGGCGAACCTGGCGGGCCAAAAGGATCACCAGGGGGGTGCGGCCGAGCGGATATTGCTCATGGGTCTTCAGCCGCCCATCCACCACGGAGACATTGTAGCCATCGGACACCACGACCATCTGGGCCGGCGGATCGTACTGAAACCGGGCCTTGCCGGGCCGCTGCAGGTAGAACATACCCGTCGATGTCGAGCCGTTTGAACTGGCTTGGGTGAACCGACCGGTCACGCTCTTCAGGGCCTGAAGATAGGCTGTCGCCTTATCCACCAAGGCTTGATCGTCCGGAGACAGCGACGATGCGGCGGCGAAGGCCGGCGGCGGCGTCCCAAGGGCAAGGCTCCCGGCCCCCAGCACCAGGCAGGCGGCGAAGATGCGCAAGGACCGAAGCGACATAGGGCGGACTCCAGGCGCCGGCGCGATGCAGGCGCCAGCAAGGTTCAAGCTCAAGGCATCAAGCTTAGAACCGGGGCGCCATCATGGCGATAGCCCTCAGGGCCAGGCTAAAGCGGCGGGGGCGGCGGAGCCAGGATTTCGCGCTTGCCGGCGTGGTTGGCGGGGCTGACGACGCCTTCCCGCTCCATGCGCTCGATTAGCGACGCCGCGCGGTTATAGCCGATCTGGAGCCGCCTCTGGACGTAGGACGTCGACGCCTTCTTGTCCCGCGTGACCACGGCCACCGCCTGATCGTACAGGTCGTTGCCCCCCGCGCCCTCCTCAGCCCCATAGCCGCCGCCCTCGCCGTCCTCCTCATCCGGCGGCGCGGCTGTGACCTCTTCCAGATAGTTGGGCGTCCCCTGATCACGCAGGAAGCGGGCCACGGACTCAACCTCCTGGTCCGAGACGAACGGGCCGTGCAGGCGCGTCACCCGACCGCCGCCGGCCATGTAGAGCATGTCGCCCTGCCCCAACAATTGCTCGGCGCCCTGCTCGCCCAAAATCGTGCGGGCGTCGATCTTGGACGTGACCTGGAAGCTGATGCGGGTCGGGAAGTTGGCCTTGATGGTGCCGGTGATGACATCCACCGACGGGCGCTGGGTGGCCATGATCAGATGGATCCCGGCGGCGCGCGCCATCTGGGCCAGGCGCTGAACTGCGCCCTCGATATCCTTGCCGGCGACCATCATGAGGTCGGCGACCTCGTCGATCACCACCACCAGATAGGGCATCGGTTCAGGATTGAGCGTCTCGGACTCATAGATCGGCCGGCCCGCATCGTCGAAACCCGTCTGCACCGTGCGCTCGAAATGCTCCCCCCGCGCGGCCGCTTCTCGGGCCTTTTCATTATAGGAGCCCACGTTACGCACGCCGATTTTGGACATCAGGCGATAGCGGTTCTCCATCTCGCGCACCGTCCACTTCAGGGCGACGATGGCCTTCTTGGGATCCGTGACGACCGGCGCGAGCAGATGGGGAATGCCGTCGTAGACCGAGAGCTCCAGCATCTTCGGGTCGATCATGATGAACCGGCACTGCTCGGGGCTTAGGCGATAAAGGATCGACAGGATCATGGCGTTGACCCCGACCGATTTGCCCGACCCCGTGGTGCCGGCGATCAACAGGTGAGGCATCTTGCTGAGGTCGGCGAAATAGGGGTCGCCGCCGATGGTCTCGCCGAGCGCCATAGGAAGGTTGGCGGAAGACTTCTCATAGTCCGCCGACGACAACAGGTCCCGCAGATAGACGGTCTCGCGACTGGCGTTGGGCAGCTCGATGCCGATCGCGTTGCGGCCCTGAACCACGGAGACGCGGCAAGCCCTGGCGCTCATTGAGCGGGCGATATCGTCCGACAGTGAGATGACGCGGGAGCTTTTGACCCCGGCCGCCGGCACGAGCTCATAGAGGGTGACGACCGGGCCCGGCCGGATCTGGTCGATCTGACCCTTGACGCCGAACTCGGCCAGCACCGTCTCCAACAGCCGCGCGTTCTGGCGCAAGGCCTCCTCGTCGATGGTCGAGGCGCGCGGCTTGGGCTTGGTCAGCATGGCGAGTTCGGGCAAGCGAAAGCCCCCCTCGGCGGCGAAATCGAACGCCTTCTGGCTCTCGCGAATCTCGCGATCCGACGGTTTGGCGCCCTTGGCCCCGCCACGGACCTGGGTTTGGACGACGGGCGGCGCTTGGCGTCGATGCTGGTTTTCTGGAAAGGCGTCGAGTTCATCCTGTTCCGCCAGCGCCGGATCATCAGGATCAAACGGCGGATCATCCAGGGCCACGGCGAGCGGCAGGGCGGCGCCGTCTGGGCTATCGATCAGGTCCAACGGGTTGGGCTTGGCGGTTCGGGGCGTGCCGCGCGCAGGCTTGGCGGCGCGGGCGGCCTTGAGCGAGCCAGCAACCGGCGGATCGCTGACATCGGGCGCCTCGTCGGGCGCCGCGCGTCGGCCCGCCACGGCGACGCCGGCGGACTTGGCGGGCTTTTCGGCCCCCGTCTTGGCGTCGAGGGCCGCCCGCCCGCCCCGCCCGATCAGCCAGGCGGCGAAATCATGCATGTCGCTCCAGCGCAGACCGGCGCCATAGGCCAGCGCCCAAAGGCACGCCGGCGCCAAGACGGCGGCGGCGACGATCCGCGGCGCGGGCAGATCGGTCCGTCCAATCAAGTTCGCCAGGGCGCCCAAGACCATCTCCCCCAGCCAGCCCCCTAGGCCGCTGGCCAGCGGCCAGCTCGCCGGCGGCAGGGGTGCGGCGAGGACCGCCGCCAGGATCAGCACACCACAGGCCGCAGCCGCGCCGCGCACACGCTGGTCCACGCGCTCGCCATGAGGATCGGCCGCCCCGGCCCGGCGCACGCCCGCCGCCACCATCAGCAAGGCGCCGATCCAAGCCGCAAGGCCGATGGACTGCAGGGCGGCGTCGGCGATGTCGGCGCCCAACCCGCCCATGGCGTTATGGGCGGCTGTGGACGCGGCCACGTCCCAGCTCGGGTCTGCGGCATTATAGGTGGCGAGACTGGCGACGACGATGGCGCCGGCGACCGAGCACACCGCGCCCCGCAGGCGCAGAGCCACGCCAGCCTCCCACACATCGCGCAGGCTGGTCGCGATTACCGTTGTCAGCTTCGGTTTGGGCCGGGCCGCCGCATTGGCCATCGTTACATCTCGTCTTGATCCAGCATCCCTTGTGGCGCGGGAAGGGTTAAGGGGCGTTTACGGCGAACGCTTAGCGCCATCCAAGACTGAATCCCTGGACGCTGAGGCGGCGGCGTAGGAAAAGGCGGTCATGGATCGAGCGGCCAACGACTTCGACGTGGTGATCGCCGGCGGCGGCATGGCCGGCGCGACCTTGGCCCTGGCCCTGACCCAGGCCGACATGAGGGTCGCCATCGTCGATGTGACGGCGCCGGAAACCCGCGTGGCGCCGACCTTCGACGGACGCACGTCCGCCGTCGCCTTCGCCAACTTTCGCCAGTGGCGCGCCTTAGGCGTTGGCGAGGGCTTGAGCGCTCTGGCCCAGCCGATCACAGACATCCTGATCACCGATGGTCCCGCGCCCAGCGCCAGCCGCGGCGCGCCCCTGCCCGCCTTCCTGCATTTCGACGTCGAGGAGGTCGCGGCTGAGACCGGCGGAGACCCCTTGGGCTGGGTCCTGGAAAACCGCCATATCCGCGCCGCCTTGAACGCCGCCTTGGCGGAAACCCAGGTCGCGACCCTGATCGGCGCGCTCGACGCTGTTTCGCCGGACGCGTCAGGCGCCACGGCGACGCTGACCGATGGCCGAAAGCTGCGCGCCGGCGTCGTCGTCGGGGCCGATGGACGCGAGTCACGGGTGCGCAAAAGCTCCGGCATCGGCGTCCAAGGCTGGGCTTACCGCCAGGCCGGGGTATCGACCACTCTGGCGCTGGAGCGGCCCCACGGCGGCGTCGCCCACCAGCACTTTCTGCCGGGCGGTCCCCTCGCCATCCTGCCCCTGGTCGGCGACGCCTCGGCCCCGCATCGCGCCAGCCTGGTCTGGACCGAGACGACCGACCGCGCAGACGCCCTGATCGCCGCCTCGCCGGAAGCGTTCGAGGCGCATCTGGCGCGGCGCTTCGGCGAGATGCTGGGCCGCCCGCGCCTGATCGGCCCCAGGGTCGCCTATCCCTTACGCCTTCAGGTCGCCGATCGGATGACCGGCGCACGGACCGCTCTGATCGGCGACGCGGCCCACGTCATCCACCCTATCGCCGGACAAGGTCTGAACCTCGGTCTGAAAGACGTCGGCGCCCTGGCCGAGGTGTTGATCGCCGCGGCCCGGATCGGCGAGGATATCGGGTCTGACATGGTGCTCGATCGATACGCCCGCTGGCGGCGTTTCGACGGCGCGGGCCTGGCCATGGCCACGGACTTCTTGAGCCGCCTTTTCTCCAACGACGCCCCCCCAATCCGCCTCGCCCGCGACCTCGGCCTCGCCGCCGTCAACCGCATCCCGAGGTTGCGGCGGTTGTTCATGCAGGAGGCCGGCGCGGGGTTGGGCGACCTGCCGCAGTTGTTGCAAGGCGGGCGGCCTTAGAGACAGATCTATTGACCCGAACGGTTTACGAACGTAACCAGTATGGACTACAAATGTAATCCATAGAGGTCAGGATGCCTGCGACCGTTTCGGCGCCGAAGGCCCGCCGCCGCAAGGGACTCGCCAGCGAAATGCAAGACCGGTTGGTCCTAGGGGTAGGGCTGGCCTGGGGCGCCGTCATCTGGGGTTTGGCGATCCACGATGTGATCGCTCAGCTGCCGCCGCGGGCCCCGACGCCGGCCGAGGTCGCCGCCGGTCGGCCGCGGGCGGAGGCGAAGTGGCGCGTTGTGCGGGCGATGCTGGTCTGGCGGCTGGATCAGCATAATCCCCTGGAGTTCGGCGCGGTGTGGTCGACGCGAACGGGGATTGTCTGCGGCCTGGTGAACGGGTGGGGCAGTTTTGGGGGTCTGACCGGCATGACCCGCTTTATCGCCGTGAACGACGCGCCCGCCTTCATCGACGACGCGCCGAACGACCAAGCCGCTCAGCGATTCGATCTACAGTGGCTCAGATGCCGGTCTGATCCTTGGATCATCTTGCGCGGCGGCTCTGCGGAAGCCGGCTTTTGCGCCACCCGCTGGGGACGTCGGCGCTGTAAGGCGAACGCGCCCGCCGACGTCTCAATCAAGCTTCAGCGCTTGCCCGGCCAGGTCAGCACGCCCGTGTCAAAGGTCGTCAGGGGCCGATAGGACCAAGGTGGCGCCGGGGGATAGCCGTAAGCATTGGGCGGGGGATAGGCGGTCTGCGGATAGGGCGACGGCGCTTGGTAATAGCCGTTTTGCGGATAGCCCTGCGAGGAGCTGGTTTGCGAATAGACGCTAAGCGCCGACAGGGTGGCGTAGCTGAGATAGCCGCGATCT
>Ga0209611_10014399_pt1 | contig 10573 bp, 3 predicted proteins | sample S1TSphgellanicum_3_FD_187693 | JGI IMG/M metagenome (GOLD analysis project Ga0209611, IMG submission 187693) | Host-associated microbial communities from peat moss isolated from Minnesota, USA - S1T2_Fc - Sphagnum magellanicum MG (SPAdes) (version 2) | ecosystem: Host-associated > Plants > Peat... | reverse complement strand
ATTATAGTTTGGGATATTTAAAGTTCAACAAGTATCACATTATACCAAGTAAATATACTTATAGTAAAAAAAAATCATTAACATATTTTGAAATTGTAACAAATCAACAATTCAAATGGGTTTTAAAACAAAAAACATGTTTTTTCTTTTACAATTGTTATTGAATAACTCCTAGTTCATTGGTCATATACAAATCAACAACCTAAATGGGCCTTAAAGACTACGAACAAATCTCTTGTTCTCTTGTTCTACAAGTAAAAAACCCAATTCATTGGTCATATTAATTTTTCATAACAATTAGGATTTCCAAATTTGATTTGATGCCCAAACTTTTCAAATTCTTGAATTCCATGCATTTAGGTTCTACCAAACCATAATGTGGTTAGTTCATAATTATCATGTGTATTTTGCATTCATATATATTATTTGATAATGTAAACACCTTGCAAATTGCTTTTGAATTCAAAAAACTAGTTGTTAACCATCACAGATCTATTACATGGCAAGGTTTTTCAAACTAAAAGACCATTTGAAAGTACATAATGATTTTTTTGGTTAAGAAATAACCAATCTTGTAAGGAACCTTCATACAGTTAAAATTTGAAGAAACTAAAACCACATTTGCTCTTTGAAAAAATAAAAACAAATTTTTAATGATTTCAAGTTCTTTAAATATATGGGTTCTAATAGACCTACAACTATCATTTTCACAAAATTCAAATAGTTGTACAACAATGGTGTGGACTAAGCATGGAGGAGGGGGGATTGAGGAATTGGAGTCATAAAAGTCAATCTAAAGGGGAACAAGTTGTTAAGAATATCAAATTTTGCCAATGATATGCAAGGAAGATTTAGGGTTTGATAAATGGGGCACATCACGAATAAATCTAATTTCAAAACAAGAAAACTTGGGCTTTTAAAGGCATCACAAAATGAACCTCATTTAATAGTATATTGTTAAATGTGCATGCAACATTAACTACAAACATTATGCCAAAACATGGTTTATATTATTTCCCATATTACTCAATTTGTGGTAATATAATTCACTTATTACTATATGACTATGTAGTAAAATTGGACTGGTGGCTTATGCCATGTGTTGTTTATTTTCCCTAGTAATATATGGCATATGTTAGCATGGTCATCATGATTATAGTGGGGAAAGAAGTCTAGATATATTACTATATCATATTGTGAAATCTTGGCTATTGGCTCCCAATATATTATATTAGATAATAAATGTTTAATAACTAATTACTTGTTGACACGTGGATGGTCCAAAATTGACTAGATTATTCTTAATATTTCAAGTTGTCATTTGACTAGTCATCTATAGTTATTTATATGACTAAACCATAAGTATTCATATATTTACTTATCATCTATGTTAATGCACATGGCTCCTTGGCATTTGTCTTTTATACATCTAGGCAATTGATTTAACCATTTGCAAGCTTACATAAATCCAAATTCCATAATGCAATTTATTATTGACCACATATTGATTCCTTGTACACCTAACTTGAATGCATAATAGTAGTTCCAATCATTAGTAAAAGACCTTGTTTAGTTCAGAAAAATGCAAGGTTGATAACTGCCAAGTTCGAGCACAATGTATTAACAACAAAAACATACATAATGTTTGCACTTGCTAGATCCATGGTACTAGCATTATAATCAAGACAATTTCTACACATGTTATTCAACAAATCACATCACTATCAAATTTCAAGCATGGTCTAATTTGACATACAAATGGATAGACTATGACATGATCATGGCTATCATTACTTCACCAAAAACATAAAAAATTGATTGATAGGTTAATCGTCTAAAGGTTAAAATCCATCAACCTGGAAAAGATTGTAAGGACCAACTAAACTTACTATAACAACAATGGACTTTAAAAGAAATATTTCCAATATTAACTAGCAAATGGATAGCAACCACCAACATTAAACCATGACATAAAAAAATTTAACTACCCACATTGCATTACACTTCAAGGAGCTAGATGGACGGGTTGATTTCTTGGTTGTTTTGACAACCCTTGGTTCTTGCAAACCATCCTTCAACATTGGATTTTAGACTAATGTCTTTGAGTGTATGCATAAATTTAGTGTTGCAAAGTATATAATCTAAATTCTTACTTTGAAAGCTATCAACTCTAGTGCCTTGGTTGTTTTAAGTGGGAATTGCTAGGTCTTGCAATGAAATCATCATATTTAAAGTGATCACTGGCTAGGGTTTACTTCCAATATTAGTTATTCAAAATTACACAATGTTGTTCTAACATGGACCAATTAAAGTATAACCTACAACTTTAGTTTGAAAAAGTTTATTGGAACCATTAAGACATGGTTGTATTAAGATTTAGAGCTTCCCAATCCTACAACCCAATGTTCAAAGTCAAATTTTAGTTGAATGTCCAATAAGAGGCATAAGTTCATCCTTGCAAAGTTTGCACTTTTACCTTCAAGCTTGTCAGCTTTGGTTCCTTCATTGCCTTCATGTTGATAATTTTTGGGTCCTACAAATAGGTTTTCAAAATTTTAATCATTAGGAAACTTTGATATATTTTCAAATGTATTCCTTTCAACCCAAGATTCACCTTTAGAATTAAATGTTAAAAAGAGGCATCAAGTTTTGACCCACAATATGCATGTTAAAGGGTGAAATTATGGCCCTTAATCATTATTGTCCTCCAAGGGGGTAAAACTAATACCTTGTTATTCCACAAAAAAAAGACTACCTTCATTAGTTTATTTTACTACAATTATTCAAGTAGTAAGTAAGAGGTCATACAAGTGGAAATGGGAAGGCCAGGGCCTGATGTCTAAAACCAGACCTACCTACATATCAATTTTCTAATCCAAGGAATAGAGGGTAGATGTAGAGAGGGCAAGATGAAAAAAAAGGAAATCCTGATAGTAGTTATTCTCTTTGGGTTTATAATACTTTCAACGTCTTTGAATATTATTTAGGGGGTCTGCAAACGTTTTTAACATTATTGTCCCTCCTTTCCCCATGCTTACAAGTTTTCTAGTGGCTTTGGTTTGCCACTTGCAACCTTCAAAGTCCTTCCTTTGCACTTTATTGTCTACAACCAACTGTCATCCCTCTATAGCTCCTACCTATTGTGTACCACTGTGCCTTCTAGCATGTAGGAGGTAACTTGTTGGTCTATTACCTTTAATTTCCACCACCATGGACTAGTTGTTACCTTCATGTGGCAGCTAGTAGCTTAAGGCTCCAGATATTACCTAGTGGTCAGCCCCTTACTTTCTGTCCTATAAGAAATGCAAAAATACTAGTTCAACGAAGCATCCTACTTTTATCACCTAAACAACTTTACCTTCCACACTTAATAAAACATTAATGCAACATAAAAAACTCAAGTCTTTCAACCATCTTCCATTAAAATCACACACAAAGTACATACTTCTTTTTCCATTCCTCTCCTCCATTCTCCAAGTGAAAGTTTTACATCTCCCAAAAGTCTCGAATGAATTCCAAATCCCCCCAACCCTTTTCATAGTCCCCATTTTCCACATACCACACAAGGCCCACATTGACCCTTAGAAAATAAGGCTTTTATCCTAATCCCTTCCTAGAAATCTCTTAGATGATTGGGTGGATTACCCCAACCACTCACTAACCCGGGCTACTTAATCCCAATAGCTTCACCCCTTGGGCAAGGGATAATAAGTCTACCACTTATAACTAGTAGTCACTAGGAAGCCTATGGAATTAATTAGTCTAGAGATTTCTACCCGTTAACAATGTTTATCCCAACTTTGCAATATAATTCGTAGTTAATGTTAGTGGAACATTTAGACATTGACATTTCTTATCTTTAACCAAACACCATAATAAAATGATTGCAATTTTTTGTTAATTTGAACAAATTTCAAAGACTCCAACAACTAACTTTTAGATTACAATGTAAAGGGTCCCAACACATATAATTGCAAAGAGATATTGAATTTCTATGGAATTTGCCTACATGGAATTTGGAATCTTATTTGAATTGGTGAAATGATAAAAGGGTCTTGCAATGTAAAATTGAGATTATAAAATAGTTTTATATAACCTCATATATCAAATTATGCACATATCCAATGGGTTTTCCTAGCCCCTAGCATTTAGGTTGTTTTGGTCAACAAATAAATTAATAATGGTAAGTCATTTTGGACTTGATAGAACTTAATTGAATTCCACATAAGGAGTGCACCCTACCTTGCATTGAAATAACTAAACATGTTCAAGGTGATTGCATGGTATTGGATTATGATCAGCAAAAACATTCAACCATAAGTATCTTCTTATATTTGAAAATCCTTTGCAACTTCAAGACATACTAAATGCTTGAGAAAACATCCATTATGTTGACATGGGCACATATAATATTTAACACATCTTAAATGCTGCAAGATGCATGCAAAATTATTCATGGGTACAAATTACTTATGGCTAGAAATTTAAGCACATTAGATCTTGATAGAAGTTGCATACATACATTTTCAAGGTCATTCAAAAGATTTAAAATTCTTGTCGTCTTCACTTGATTACCAACCACACCTACCCCCACATTAGGTGAAATCACTTTACTGTTTGCCTTATGTTATGTTGTGAATGTTGCCATTATTGTTATCCCATCCTTCAAAACAACTTTGTCCATCTCATCCCTACTTATCATGGCTCCTATGCATAAGGTTTACTACCACTATGTATTTTGATCAATGTTGGTTGTTCATGTTGCAATTTTTAATTTTCAAAAATTCATACAAAAATCAACATGTTAAATTACATTTTTGTTGTTTAACAATGTACATTTATAATCATTAGTACAAAAGTGGGGTGTAATTCACTAGCCTAAATCACTATGGGACTTTAAAAGTGAAATAAGTTCATTATATTTTAATGATTTCACCTTGGTTAAATTTATTTAATTGTGTAAACATCATGTTTCATTATTAATTGACATAATTCACTATTATAATTTATTGTGGCAAATAGGTTTATTTTACGTTGTTGTTTTAAATATCCTATGTTACTTTATGATATACCCTATATTATTTTAGGCTACTTTAGTTATTTTAACTTATACTTTAAGTTATTATAAATGATTATACCCTAAACTATTAGATGTTATTATATTTTAAGGTATCATAACTAGATTATTATAGGTTTTTTATTTAAAATTATTTAAAATTAAATTATCCAATTAACCTTAGGCTATACCTTAGGTTATTTTAAGTTAATATATGTTATTTCAAGTTATATTTTAGATTATTCAAGGTCATTTTACTTTATGTTATTATAAATTATTTTATCCTAAGTATAATAATTAATAATTTAAAATAAAATATAATGACCTAAAATAAAATAACCTAAAGTAACCATAAAATAACCAACAATAGCCACCAATAATCATTAATAAAATAACCACCAATAGCCACCAATAGTCACTAATATAATAGCCATTAAAAACCACCAATAGCCTATGATAATTTAACCTAAAATATCGACTAATAGAATATCCACCAATAGGCATTAATATAATAGCCATTAAGAACCACCAATAGCCTATGATAATTTAACTTAAAATAATGACCAATAGAATATCCACCAATAGGCATTAATATAATAACCATTAAGAACCACCAATAACCTATGATAATTTAACTTAAAATAATGACCAATAAAATATCCACCAATAGCCACTAATATAATAGTCATTAGGAACCACCAATAGCCTATGATAATTTAACCTAAAATAATGACCAATAAAATATCCACCAATAGCCATTAATAATTTAACCTAAAATAACCACCAATAACCACCAATAGAATAAATACTAATAATTATTAATAGAATAGCCACCAATAGCCATTAATAAAGTAAACATTAATAACCACCAAAAAAAAAAACAACCAATAGCCACCAATAGAATAGCCGCCACTAGCTAGTAATAACCACCAAACTAATAACCATCAATAAAATATATAAACATTAATAGAATAAGCACCAATAACCATTAATAAAATAATTACTAATAGCCACCAATAAACTAGCCACAAATAACTTATGGTAATACATGCTAAAATATCCAATAATAACATAAAGTGAAATAACCTTTAATAGCTAAAAGTAACCAACAATAACTTCACATAATTGAATGTAACCTGTCATGAAATAGCTTAGAATAACAAAAAATAACTTATAATAATCGCAAATAACCTAAAGTGAAATAGCCTATAATAGCCAAAAATAACATATAATAACCAAAATAACTTACAATAATAGCCTAGGGTGAAATAATTTAAAATAACCAAAAATAATTGATAATAGTCATAATAACCATAAATAATGTAGGGTGAAATAATTTAAAAAAATGAAAAATAACCCTATAATAGTTGAAAATAGCCTAACGTAAGTAGTATTATTATATTAACAAAAATCTTATTCATTTATTAAACATTTTCTTTTTCAAAAAAATGGCCATTGAAATGTTATTGAATAGTGATATTCAAAATAAAAAATGTTCAAATGATTTTACACTTTTGAAAGGAAATAAATGCAATTATGTACATTGTTAAAAAAAAATTACTTTAATCATTTCATTTGGACAAAATCTCAATAAGATATGAATTTTCAAAGTTTATGTTTTTGTAATGTTTAAAGTGAAATATTTGATAAATATATGCAATGTAACACATTATCACAACAATTGTGGTGGCTTGATGGTAGGGGTGATTGCCTCCATCTTAGAGGTGAAGGGATCAAACCTCAAAAGTCGTGTGTTTGTGGTCAATATTGGTAAGTTAACTGAATATTTTCCTATGTAATTTTTTAGAATAGGTGTTTACTTAAGTTGATTACATGGCCTATGTATCTAAGTTAAGTTTTAAACCTAACATAAGTAGTGACATGTCTCAATAATTCATAGGCTAAAAAATCATGAAATTATCAATAATATTAAATATTAAATAATTGAAAATTAATCAATTTCCATGTTGTTTAGTTAATTAACTAGCAAGTGAAATGGCTTGGTAAATTTGTATTTCATTAAGTATTAGTGGATTAATTCATTGTCCGTAACAACTAGTCCCTGTTCACTATGGGGTTGACCAGTTTCACCATGGTAAACATGTCCAAATTCATTCAAAATGTAGTGAAACCCAAAATGAACTAAGACATATTTTGGTGTGGTGAATAAACAAGGTTCATCCCAATCCACGCAAATAAAAAAGATAACTCGGCACGTATAATGCATGCCTCTTTTTGCATTGGCCCACCACAACCACACTTAAATGGCACCTGAACTCTTTCCGAGCATTACAAAAGTGTTCATCCCTTGCAAGAAAATCAAGGGTAGCCTAGTACACCTTCAATTTTGCCCAATTTTCTTCCATGCAATTGTTAGGCCTTGAACCATTTATGCCCACAAATGTCACAATTATAAATGTTAGTAAACAATAAAACTAAATCAAAATTCAATGTAGTTTAACATAATTATGGAAACCTCAAACCTAATTGATGGATCTTTAGCCATTTTGCTTGTTTTAACTTCAAAACCTTCCACAAGTCACCTTCATGTGTTTAAAATTCAAACCAAATGTTGTATAATTAAATTGTACTTCTAACTTTTCCTTCATTTTGGCTAAGCTTTTTACAAGTTAGTTTTCAATGGGTTTAGTCAAAACCATCTCTTGACAAGTATGGTTATTTAATGTAGCAAGCCACTAGTTCTGGCATGGGACCAATGGAATCCCTTCAAAATTCACAATAACTAATGGTTTCTTTGGATCTTCCTTAAGAGCTACCATTTGTGCAAATTTCAATGTATTTACAAAAGATCGATTTTTCTTATGCACCAAATCGATATGTAGGCATTGGATTTCTGGTTTTGATATTGTGGCAGGTACATTGGTTGAATTGGTTTCAATGTCGCCGAATTGTTGACCAAAATTGGGGTTTTCACCTACTATAGTTAGTGGCCACATATATATCCTATGGGTCATGTAGGATAAAATGTCTTTGCATATTCCTCTCCTTCACCATTAAGAAAATAATGGTGTTGTTGTTGTTGTTGTTGTACATTATCATACATTTGTGCACATGGTCTTTCTAATTATTACTATGGCACCATGACACATTGTTGCATGTGGTCCTGATGGGCTTTGTTACTATACACCATGATACATTCATTATACCAATATGCATCCAAGTTCACAATGTGTTTCATTAGATTTTGAATGAAAATTTAAAAAATTATCATGGTGAAAATAGGCAAACCCTTTGTAAACATGGACTAGTTACTATAAACATGTGAATTCATTAATAGTTAAATCATTAATAATAAATTCACTAATAAATAAAACATCAATAATTAATTCATTAATAGTTAATTCATTAATAGATAAATCATCAATAATAAATTCACTAACAATTAATTCATTATGTTATCTAGCTTAAATTAATAACTTAACCCATCAACTTAAGATGCAAGTGTGAAGGTATGAACCTTTCACCTCTTCTGATCTCTATGTTTAAAGAAAAAAATTTAAACCATTGAATCATTATTTAAATGAATGATATTTTTGTGTCATCATATATTATTATGCACATTTTTTTTTACCTTATATTATTTTTGACAACTTTTTGATAATTCTACCATAGGTTATCCTAGGTTATTCTATCATATGTTATTATTTGTTATTCTAAATTATTTTTATCATAGGTTATTATTGTTTATTTTAGGCTATTTTATCATAAGCTATTTTTAGTTATTCAATTGTTCATTATTTCAAGTAATTTATTATAGACTATTTTTAGTTATTTTATTGTAGGCTATTGTTGGTAATTCTATTATAATTTATTGTTGGTTATTTTAGGCTATTTACCATAGGCTATTATTAAATATTCTATCGTAGGTTATTGTTGGCTACTCTAGGTTATTTACCATAGATTATTTTCGGCTATGTTATTATATGTTATTGTAAATTACTGTAGGCTATAGTTGGCTATTTTAGGTTTTTTTTATATTATATCATAGGTTATTTTTGCCTATTTTAAGTTATTTTATTTTATGTTATTTTTTATTATTTTATTGTAAGCTATTGTTGGTTATTATAGGTAATTTACCATTAGTTATTTATGGTTATTTTATCATAGGCTATTATTTGTTATTTTATGTTATTTTACTAGAAGTTATTTTAGGTTATTTTATCGTAGGTTAATTTAGGCTATTTTACCATAGGTAATTTAAAAAAAATATTATTGGTTATTGTTCATTATTTTAAGCTACCTTAAATTATTTTTGGAAATTCTATTGTAAATGTTTTCTCTACACAACAATAATTCAACATTCTCATGCTTATATTTTGTGGTCATATAGGGCAACGGAGAAGGCACATGTGACATCAAAGTTTGTGCACCTTGTGTGCAAAATTAATATGGTGGGTCTTACACTTATAACCGAATGGAAAAATGTGTTGAAAAAAGAACAATAAGATGAATGCATAAAAAAGGATGGAAAAATTTGGTATAATTTTATCATCCATGCCATGATAGAAATTTTATTCAAGGTAAAATTACTCATTTCAAGCTTTATTTCATGAATATAATTTATTTATTATTATGGACACCACCATCACCCGTCACTTGCATCATCGCTTACACCAACATAGTTGCCTGCATCATCACTTACATTAACATAGTCACCTACATCATTATTTACATCATCGTTAACTCTCAATTAACTCCTATTTCATTATTAGTTAAAAAAAATTTCAAGAGGTTTCCTTGGTTGGTGCACACATGGAAGCTTTTATGGAGGCTTCTTTGAGCTAGGTCCCTAATGGGGTATAAATAGGGGTAGGAACTCCCATTACCTATAGTTTGTTCAACATTAGTTTTGGGTATGCTTATTTGCCATAACCTTTGTTTTCATATGTTATTAAAATAAAGTTTTGTTTGAATTATTTTCTAGCATATGGCATGTTTAATAGGGATTGTAAGATTAGACCTTGATGCATCATGCATTCAAAATGGTCCTACCTTGTCTTTAGAACCAACATATTTTTTTTTGTTATCCATCATAATCAAGGGTGGTAAATCCACGACTATGCGAACCCAAACACTTCTTAATTCAAGGGCATTTGCATGTTTCATCAACAAGCAGTTGGTATGACAACATAAATTGGCATTGGTGGAGAAAGTGACACCAGTGTCAGTCAAAGTGATCGATGGTCGGAACCTTTCTTTAAAACCTATAACACATGAAATGTCGCAACCCTAGCTTTGGGCTCACGACCAAGGCAAAGGGAATTGTAAGGGTGCGGGCCAAAAGGAAGCCCGGGAGTTAAGCCAAGAGGATGCCCGGGAGTCAAGGCAAGAGAAAGCCTGGGAGTCACATCACACTCCCGGGAGTGTAAGAAAGTGTGAGGGAGTGTGAGGGAGTGAACACTCACACTCCCAAGGCAGCTCCCACTTTGGGAGATGGAGTCCCGATGGACTCCCAAAACTTCAGAGAGCGATTGCAGGGGTCAAAACTCAATGTCT
>Ga0209611_10014397_pt1 | contig 10574 bp, 6 predicted proteins | sample S1TSphgellanicum_3_FD_187693 | JGI IMG/M metagenome (GOLD analysis project Ga0209611, IMG submission 187693) | Host-associated microbial communities from peat moss isolated from Minnesota, USA - S1T2_Fc - Sphagnum magellanicum MG (SPAdes) (version 2) | ecosystem: Host-associated > Plants > Peat... | reverse complement strand
TTCTTTAAAAATAAAAAGATTTTTTGGGGTTTTTAACCTTATTTTTTCATTTTTTCTATTTTAAATATGCTAATATTTTTTAATTATTTTTTTCTAAATATTTTTTTGTTTTCCCCCTATTTTTCCATTCTTTTTTGTCTTCAAAATTCCAAAAGATAAAGTTTGATTTTTTATTTCCTTTATTTCTTATTTTCAAAAATTTCACAATTTTTCTTTTTAAAAAAAATTAATACATTATATGTGTTCATACCCATGTAATTTTTTAGGGTTTGATTTATATATTTCAAATTTGCATGTTAATGTGTATCATGTGTTTGATGCAGACTTTGAATACTTATGAAATACCAATTTGTAACGAATGCCATTCAACTCCAATTTATCACTATCAACTTTACATTCATCAACATGCTATTAAGGTGGTTACAACAAGAACTTATTGATGAACACATGACATGTTGTTAATGAAAATAGGTTTATAAAGGTGTCTTTTGAGGTTAAAAAGTAGCATGCATATTTTACTTAGGTTTTTTTGGCATAAACAATGGCATGGAATTCATGTTTTCCATTTTTTGATAGATGTGATACTTGTATCAATAGATACAAGTTTTGTCTTATTGCAATTATAACCTCACATTTGTATTATGTTTACATGCTTTGAAAGTGAGCATTGCATTAATAATTTGTTGAAAATTTCCCTAAAAATAGGAGGTCAATAATGCAGTTAGGTCAGTAGGGTAGCTAGGGAACCAGGGTGATTAGGTTGGAGGGTAGTATGGTCAGGGTTGGGAAAAAAAACCCCCAAAAGATAAAAGGGTCAAAGGTCACAGCAACCCTAAAAGGTTGACTGTGGTACAATTTTGGGTTAACACAGGGTCAGGAACCGGATGAAGAAATGTAGCCCATCCTATGGACAGAACGACCAACTGGTGCACTGGTGGGTGCTGGTTCACTCTGGCCTTGTTAGCTCCCTTACCTGTATGAAGAAACCTGTTTTCAGCAAGCGGGAAATCTGTGGTGGAAGGTATCAGCCGGGAAATCTGTAGTGGAAGGTATCAGCCAGGCTATACATGGATCTTCTAACTAGCGGAAAATACCGGCCGGCCTGTCACTATTTCTAAAAAGTGAAAAAATCCCAGCTCCGCTTTATATCAAAAAAGGACCTGAGTACAGGCCCTTCAGTGATTTGAGATCTGTGCCCGAGGCCGGTACTCAGGCCCTTCTCCTATACTTTCAAGCCCCCTAAAAACTAGTAGTTTGGAGTTTTAGGTTTCAACAGTCTTTGAAAGAAGGACATCTTTAGTGTCCTTTGAGATTTATTCAAGATTTAGAAACAGTAGTTTGTTTTGTTCACAGTAGTAGTGTGGTGTTGTTGTGGCGGTGGTGGTTTTTTGTGGGGTATGGATGGCCTTCGGCCTCCAGCAACGCTTGCCACTAGCGCTTCCTGTTCGAGCTCCTCAGCAAGCTGTTCTTCTGATTCTTCAGTCCTCCTTCTCGGAAGAAACCAGCAGCAGCAGCAGAAGATCAAGGCTGCAAAAGAAGTTGGTGATTTGGCAAGTTTTCAGTGTTCATCTGCACTGAGGAAGAGAGGGAGGAGGAGAAGCAGCAGCAGCAGGAGTTTTGAGCCTGTGCACTTTGTGGGTTCACGTGGTGAAACAACCTTTGCATCTTCTTTTCTCGTTGGAAGGCTGCTCGGGGTGGTGGAAGAAGAAGAGGAGTTGTCGAGTTTCCGACGACAGGCTTGTCGCTCTGGGGAGGAAGGCATTGGCCATAGTGATAACTGTGGTGTTCGTGTCGCTTGCAATAGGGTTAGGTCAAGAAGAAGAAGCAGCGTGAGCAGTTCTGGTACTGAGACGGAGTTGATCTCTACTTCGGACGCTGGTAGAAATGAGAGAGAGATCAAGAAGGGTAGTACGCATGACACTAGATTTACCGTAGAAACCGCTCTTAAGAGCTCTCCGAGTTCGACTCCATCTCAATCCACCACCACCACCCGTGTCGAGTTCGAAGCTTCAGTCTTGAATCCTGGGTCTCACACTTTGTCTGGCAACAGGAATTCCTCCCTGAGGATCGGACCCTTTGTGGAATGCTTGGAGATTACAGGAGGAAGTATACTCTCAGGAGAGGTGAAGATCAGTGGTGCCAAGAATTCAAGTTTGGCAGTACTAGCAGGAGCTCTGTGCTCGGAGCAAGAGCTTTGCCTGAGAAGAATACCGGACTTGCACGACGTCCGGCGCATGTTCCAAGTGCTGCAATCTGTTGGCGTTCAAATTCAGAAAACACCATCAGGCATCATCAAGGTGGATGCCAGCAACATAACATCAGTGGAGCCTTGTCCAGAGGCAGTACGAAAACTAAGGGCAAGCTTTTTTGTGATCGGTGCATTGGTTGGCCGCCAAGGAGAAGCCATTGTCCCCTTGCCCGGCGGTTGTAACATAGGCGCTCGCCCCATTGATCTCCATGTGCGTGGTTTAGAAGCTCTTGGAGCCCAAGTTGAGATAAGGTAAACCCTAAACCTTAAACCCTCGCCAATTCAAAGGGACAAATTTTCATGGCTATGGGTTTTTGAGGATTTGTATGGTGTTGGAGCGATTTGGACTTTGCACTCAGGCTTAAGACAGCATGCAGTGGTTTGTTCCTGGTTTGGGAACAGCTGCATGAATCCTTGGATGCATTCTGTAGAAAAGAATGCAAGAAAATTTTGGGATTCAGTTGCTTCAGTCATTCTTCAAGTGGATGTGAGCCTCTAGCTAGTGGTTGTCCCACAACTGCAAGGGTTGTGAAGGTTATAGGTCAAGCACGGTGCTGGAGCTGATCATTTGAAATCTATTTGTATCATACCTTGCATGGAATCTATGGCAGAAAGCTTCCAGCTACTCCATAGGAGCTTATTCCAGCAGTGGAGTCCAGTATTATTTACACACTGTGTCAAGGAAGTAGTCAGTAATATTGACACATTTGGATGGGACTTTAAGCCTTTTGAGATGGCATCGGAGAAGTAATGTCTGCTGTAGTGTGACTGCACTGGCTTTTGCAGAGATGATTAGGGCCAAGTGCAGCAGTACTTACATGCATGTGGTTGTAGGCAAGGCAAGGTGCATGCCCGTGCAACAAATGGCAAACATCTTGTCGGGGGCAACTTTTGTCTTGACTACCCAAGTGTAGGAGCCACAGAGACTCTCATGATGGCTGCAGCTCTGGCTGATGGCAAGACAATGTTGTCAAATGTGGCCCAGGTAGTTTCTAGAACCGCTCTCCCCCAGTCTCCATCATTGCAATCTTAGGAAATGACTTCAACTGGAGAATGCCAACACATGTAAATGGTGCCAGGAGCCGGAGGTTGTTGACCTTGCAGATTTTCTGACTTCCTGTGGAGCAAGCATCCATGGAGCTGGAACCAATACACTCAACATAGTGGGAAGGAGGAAGCTCCATGGTACTGAGTACCAAATTATACCAGACAGAATTGAGGCTGGAACATTTTTGATAGCAGCAGCCATCACACGCTCCACCATTTCCATTTCTCCTGTGGTTCCAACACATCTGACATCTGTTGTGAGCAAACTCCGCAGCATTGGATGTCACATTCAGCAAACATCATCTAATGGTTTGTGGGTAGGTTGAAACTTTCCAACAGTTCATGCACCTTTCATTCATCTTTTCATTTGCCTTAGCATTACTGGTGCCAAGAATATAATGGTCAAATGGCTTGGTCATATGTGTGCAGATCAATACACCACAGGTGCTTAGAAACATGGATGTCAAAACACTTCCATATCCAGGGTTTCCCACTGATTTGCAACCTCAGCTCATGTCTTTATTGACAACCTGTAGCGGGCAAAGCATTGTAGAGGAGACAGTCTTTGAGAACCGTATGCGCCATGGTGTGCATGTTTAATCTATTGCAACTCATCTTATGCACTGTTTAGTATCTGTTTATGTATGTCCTGTGCAAAGGTTGTATTTGCACTCTGGTAATTCATCATTGCAGTTCATATAATTTATCAGCAATTTTCTTCCTCTTTCTAGTGAAAAGCAATAGCCTGTACAAACTCATTCCTTGGCACCCTAAGAGATTTTCAAAGTTGCTGTGCAATTTCCAAAATTTCCATCTAGCTTTTGCAATGGCTTATAAGTTGTTACTGTGACTTGGCATGTACAGTGGAGGAATTACAGAAACTGGGAGCTAATGTGAAAGTCAGCCGAAGTCTTGCCATTATTAATGGCAAGGATCAAGGGAGGTAAATTGCTTTGTCCCATTTTATATCTTTTCGTTACATGCTATATGAAGTGAATCATATGTGGCAAACTCTGTTTCTGCCTGGCTTTTGTGGTTTCATGGGTATGTTTCTACCTGCTTTGCACCTTTAGCTCCAATTGGGTGGCTGCTATTCTTGCCAGACACATATCCTCTAGGATCACCACAGAGGCTATTTTCATAGGTGGGAAGGTAGTCAGATTGCAGTGATATGTGGGAAAGTCTCCAGCAAAACTTAGTCTTGTACAAATTAGGCTTTTTGCATACTTAATGCCACTTGGTTAATGGAAATCAAAGTGTATTCAGTGGGTAACTCTGGATGGTAGAATTCATGTCCACAAACTGATTGACATTTGAATAAAGATCAGAGGGTCTAAAGACTTAATGTTGGATCTGAATTTATTCTCTTCATGATATACCAGCCTGTTAGCATCTGACATGTCCTAATTGTCCTCAGAATATTGTTAATGTTGCCAAAGTGAGCATTGAACTAGGTTGTGAGAGGATGTAACAAATTCCAAAGGATGCTCAGTGAGTTTATTGCATTTCACTGTGTGCAGTTCACTATATGGAGCACCAGTATTGGCTGCAGATTTGAGAGCAGGAGCTGCTCTAGTCCTTGCAGGCATGGCAGCTGAGGGGACCACACACATTGAAGGAGTAAGTCATATTGACCGGGGCTATGAGAAATTAGATCACAAGTTGTGTCTTCTTGGTGCATCAATTCAGAGATTGCCTTGCCTACCATCTGAATTGACAATGTAGTACTCTCACCTTGAATGAGAACTTTGATTCATTGCTGGCTCTTTCCCACCTTGGTAAAATGTGAATGTTTATATGAGTCACTCCATTGAACGTTCAATTTCAATAGAAAATGACATGTTGAAGTCAATTTGAATCTTTTTGAATCAGTGGGCTCCTTAAAGGAATGTACCTCAGACAATACTGCTTCTGGTCATGAAGTCAGCTCATCTTTTTGCTGTATGGTCTGCCAATTCTTCGGAAATTCTGTGAGGCTATCCTATGACAAGTCAAAATTGAAGTTGCATGAGCATTTGTGATCACAACACAGTTGTGACATTCTCCATAGCTAAGAATAACATAACCAATAAAAATTACAGGGCCAGTTATTCTGGTAACACTAACTGGCTTTCTTGAACAGTCAGGTTCAGAGTGCAGATAGAACCTGTGGATTGATCTTTAATAAATTGAGGTCGAGTAGAAGTTTAGCAAACTAGGAGATTGCAAGAGTTGAAGATATGAGAGAACTCTTGGAATGGAGTCACTCAAGTATCTTCAATTTACTAAGAAAGCTCCAGGTACAAAGTGGATGAAGAAGCTGATACAGTTGTGTAGATTCAAAGATTTGCACTTCCTGGTACATGAAAGCAAAGTAGAGGGTGTATGCTCTGTAGTGAAAAATTTGTGTTGGCAAATCAAGTTAGAGATGGATGAAAGTGCAATCCACTGTTTTTTGTTTTACTAGTGTACTGCTGCAGCATCATTGGTGACCATCCCCAAAGAATCTAGCATCAATTGGCAACAATCGTCCAAATTGTAGATTTTCTTTAGGCAACCTTCTATATTTCTGGTGAATTTTTTCAAATTTCTTTTGAAGAATGGCCAAAAGAACCTCAGAACCATTGTTTCTTCATGTTTCTTTCACTGTTTTGAAAGAAATTCACCACCTAAAAAAATACTGGAGCAATGGAAACAGAGTTTTGATCAACATTGTAATAACAAATGTAGTAAGTGGAAGATGCACACGATGACACCTCTTATTGATTACAAAGAGCTTTCCTTGATGAAACCATGTGATGCATCATGCAAAGCCAATAACTATTCTTTGCACATGATGCCACCCATGAAGCCCAAGAGGTTATAAATAACACACCACCTTTAAAGTGCGAACCTTGGAAAGAACTGCTTTGTCCACTTTGATGCAAGTCACACAAAGAGTTATGTAGAGATATTTATATATAGATTAAAGCAACAATGGTGTTTGTCTGTGTGGGCAATGCCTGAAAAATTCTTTCAAGGCGGCTAGGGTAAACACTCGCCCACAGTAGGTCATTTTCAATTATGCCTGAAAAAGCAATAGTGGTGGTGTCTGTATGTGTGGACAGTGCTTAGAAGATTTTTCCAATCACTGCCCGTTTCCTGTGGAGCTTCCCCAAGATATAACTTCCCAAATGTAACTGACTCCAGAGAAAATAGAAATCAGGGGCAGTCTAATTTTTTGAGGCAAAAGATTTGATAGACCAGAAAAAAAAAATTTAGGCCTTGGATAGCCCAGAATCTTTTTTCTTTTTTTTTTTATTGACCAAGACTACCTTTTTTTTCTTTTAGCTACTGTCCGTCCTGATTAAGGGGACGGATGAAATGTCCGTCCGGCTTGACGACGGGATGGATTTAGGGGAAGACCAGAAAAAAAATATTTAAGCCTTGGACAGCCCAGAATCAATTTTTTTTTTTTTTTTTTTATTGACCAAGACTACCTTTTTTTTCTTTTAGCTACTGTCCATCCCGATTAAAGGGACGGATGAAATGTCCATCCGGCTTGATGACGGGACGGATTTAGGGGAAGACCAGAAAAAAAAAATTTAGGCCTTGGACAGCCCAGAATCAATTTATTTATTTATTTTTGTATTGACCAAGACTACCTTTTTTTTTCTTTTAGCTACTGTCCGTCCCAATTAAAGGGATGAATGAAATGTCCGTCCGACTTGATGACGGGACAAATTTTGGGGAAGCTTTTTTTCTTTTAACTACTGTCCGTCCCGATCAAAGGGATGGATGAAATGTCCATCTGGCTGGATGATCACAAAATAATAATAAAAATAAAAAACACATAAAAATAAAAAAATAAAAAAGTTAAAAGTTTCCAGGGGACTTCACAGTGGCCGAAGGTCACGGGCACCCACTAGTTTATATAGATATGTAAGCAAATAATTGTTCAAGCATTGCAAAAGTTTGTAACAAGCTATAAGGGCCTGTTTACACTAGAGACCATGGGCCAGGGCCTATTGCAATTTCTAATCCTGATGGGGCCAAAGTGGCTTGGGGTGGTGGCTTTGGGTTTACATTGGGATATTTTGGGGCTCAAGCCCAACTAAATGGTTTTGGATGAAGTTGGAATTTCACATGGCATGTTTTGGATAATGTCACTTGGGACTTTGTTCTATTTTTTCAGGCCCACCTCTTGGAGGTGAGCCTAGTCAAAATAGTGAAGGTCCAATGGTGTCAAAAAAATCTCAACTGCTCATCTATGATTTTTCTTTCAAAAGAGATTTTGTGCACCCCTCCTAAAAACCTGCTTTTAACATAAGATTTTTTTTCCCCCTTTACTTAACTTTTTGAAAGAAGTGCTCATTTATTTTGTTTTTTTCAAAACAGATTTTGTGCCAACCCCCCTTAAAAACCCTCTTTTAACGAAAGAGTTTTTAATTTTTCTTTACTTAACTTTTGAAAGAAGTGCTCATCGATGATTTTAAAAATAATAATAATTGTGCCCCCCCCATTAAAAACCCCCTTTAACATAATAAATGTTTAGTCAATTTTCAAAAGAAGTGTTCATATATGATTATTTTTCAAAAGAGAGTTGTGTGCCTCCCCCACCCAACCCACAGAAACCCCCTTTAACATAAGTTTTCTTTTGGCCCATGTACTCAAAATTTAAAAGAAGTGATGGAAGGATTCTGTTGGTGACCTCCCCCCAAAGATTAAACCATTTACATAAATTTTCAAAAACTGTATTTTCTTTTCTTCTACTCATTTTTTGAAAAGAAAAGTGGAGGAAAGTGTTGGTGGTCCCTCCCCCCTCCAGCCCCCAAGGTTAAACACAACCATGAAAAATAATCATTATAGTCTTATAAATTTTTCTGAAAAGTGAAGATAATTTTTTTAAAAACTATGTAAATAAATTTATAAAATAAATTTGAAGAGTAAAAGTGGGAAGGATTTTTGGTGTCTTGCCCCACAAAATTTAACCAAATTTTTTTTTTATCATAAAAATGCATGTGGCTCATCCTTTGGTCCAAATTTGGGTTTACACTATGAGCCATGGCCCCTGGGTTTTCTCTTGGTCTCATCCAAAAAGTGGGGTACCAAAAAGGTTCTTTGGGCCCCCCACCCATGGTCTCTAGTGTAAACATGCCCTAAGTTTAATGAAGACAAAAAATCAGGTGTGAACATATCCAACAAAAGTCGTATTCCTACCCCAAAAGTCAGAAAAAATCACCAGAATTTTATATCACTTTTAAGTAGGTAGCCAACAAATAGAAGGATGCTTAGATTACTTTACTTAGGGTTTATTAATAGAAAAATTTGGATGATCATCACTGTAGGTACACCACAAAAGTATTAAAGAAACTGCTTCAAGTTGGAAAATATTATCATATTTAAGTTCAAGTAGATATGGACATTCACCATAACAATTTCCAACTTATAACAATAGTTTATGTTACCAATATGTCGTTGATATTGGCATGTGAACAGTGTATGCCAACAACATGCCTAGTGTCCATAGAGGTGTGTTTGTCCATTATATATTCCATAGACCCTTATTAATGGATTATTTTCAAGAATTCTTAAATAAGCAAAACAACCAACTATGATTTAGCTATCAAAAAATGCAATTGTATTGACCAACAAACGTGATAGATTGGCTCAAATGCCTTCAAAGTCAAAGCCATTCATCTTAGGTTTGCAACATGGTCAAGTTAATATAACAATTGAAACATTTCAACACACTAATTTATATTATATCCTTCGCCCCCAACCATTTAATTTTATAAGCAACTTCCCAACTGAGTCTATTTGTCACCTAACTTTAACCTAATCACCATTCAGCCTTAACTTAACTGTCACCTCCCAAGCCTAAATGCAAGATTCCAAAGATAACTCCAAAGATGATGGAAAAACAAAAGATTAAAATCATGTTCCAAGGTGATCAGAGAATACATGTCCATGTATTTCCAAGATGTAAGAAATGATCTAATATGGTATGATATGTTATGTCTTTTCTGTTATTATAATATTTACATAGGTTCAACAGTTTTTAATAATAACTAGCTAGTATAAATAGCTAGGAAAATTCAAAAACTTTGTATTAGATAAAATGTTCACTTGTTCATTATTTGAATAGTACAAGGCTAAACCAAGTGAAATAAGATTTCATTTATTGATTGCCATGTGGCATAGGTCTAGACCTAACATAGGTGTGTAGGTCTAGCCCTAATTTAAGCCTAAGTTAAATGACCTTTATTTAGGTTTAGCCTAAGTGCCTAGGTTTAAACCTAACCTATGTTTATGCACCATGTGGTTTAAACTATTAATGTAGATATGCCATGTGTCATTTAACTATTTGTTGACCTCAAATTTTGTGAACATGTTACATGTCATTTAACTATTCGTTGATCTCAAATTTTATGAATGTGCCACGTGTCATCAAGCCACTGACCAAATGTTCAACTTACATAGTTGCAACCTAGTTGAAATTGTAATTATATTTTTGATTGATATCATGCCTAATCAACAGATGAAATTCATCCACTAATCAAATGCAGCTGACAACATCCCTTGATTAGATTGGTAGAACAATTTTCAATTAAATTGACATGTAGTGACACATAATGGCTATTGTTGTGGTGTTAACACATGGTATACACTTGCAACTATAATTTCTTTTTCAACTTATACTTGTCAACATTATTCATTAACAATTACAAAAACAAGTTGTAACTATATGTGTAATTTTCAACTTGGTTTGTAATTGAACACTAGTTGAAAATGTAGTTGCAAAAGGGGGGGTTTTCTACTAATGATGGTAAGAGGTGAAGTCATTTGAAGTGTAATGATTGGTATGTGACTACCATCAATGGCTCCAAATATATAAGTTATTCCATGCAAGGCTTCAAATTTCATTGCAATACTTTTTATTTTGGCCAGTGTTGGCTTCTCAAACACTCAAGGTTTCAAATGGGTTTTAATTGCTGCAAAACCCTCTCTAACAATAATAAAAGTTGTACCAATGGCTACCCCATCGATTTCACTGCAAGCTAACAAAATATTTCCACTTCCCCACCTTGAAAGTGTAATTGCAACCCTAGTTTCCACTAGAATACATGCCCTCATGTTGTATATGTTTTACTAATTTCAAGAGTTAGCACTTGACATAGATATTTGAAAGTAATTGAACCTAACCCAGGCCTCATAAAATTTGGCATTCTACAAAAAAAATTTGGCATTGGCCAAAAATAAAAACTCAAAGTTGCCAAAATTAAGTGGGTATAAGTAGTAGTAGTAGTAGTAGTAATAA
>Ga0209611_10014396_pt1 | contig 10575 bp, 6 predicted proteins | sample S1TSphgellanicum_3_FD_187693 | JGI IMG/M metagenome (GOLD analysis project Ga0209611, IMG submission 187693) | Host-associated microbial communities from peat moss isolated from Minnesota, USA - S1T2_Fc - Sphagnum magellanicum MG (SPAdes) (version 2) | ecosystem: Host-associated > Plants > Peat... | reverse complement strand
TTTTACTTGTCATATTGGAAATAATTAATCAATAGTTCAATTGAAAAGGATTAAGAGAAAGTTTTATAAATGGGGTTGAGTGTTGCAACAATAGGTATAGTTGTGGGTGTTCTTTGTCTTTTGTCTGTTAAAAGTCATGAGGATGTCAAAAGTGTTTTCCCTAGCTTTAACTTCTCCAACTTATTTTATAGTTTTCAATTGTTTAACCTTGAAATTATGCCTAGTGGCCTAGATGACTATGGACTCATCATCACTATTAATGTGGTGGAACTTGCCCATGTAGGGCTAGAATTGTTTTCATATGGTGGGACTTTGGCCATGGCAAAATGTAACTAACCCTTTGTTAAGAAGATTTTCACCATAATTTTTTGACTAGTTTCTATTTAAATATGATTTTTTTCCTTTTCTTGTGTGTTGTTGAAAGGTGTATTAAAAATTTGCCCATTTATCAATCCTCATAAATTAGCCTTATTTATACCACCCAAATGCATCCATCACTAGTTTGTGTATTTTTTTACCTCAATGAAGGATATTCAAATGGTGCACCAACAACTTCATATTGAAGGAAATTAAATAACATTCATCAACTTCATAGTGAAGGACATTTGAATGGTAGATTAACAATAGGCACTAAACCTCCATCACCTTGTTTTTTACCTTGTTATCCCCCTTAACATGGTGTATTGACAAAAGGTGTTTCATTATTATTCACAATTCCAAGCTTTCAATTCATGAAGTTCAAGTCAAATATTTAGATTATAGATAGTTTAAAAAGGGCTTATATGCAAGAGTTGCACTTGATCATTAGAAGATTATGTAAAAAGGTCCATGCAAGAGTTGGATTCCCAAGGCAAACACTAAATGTTAAAATTTGACACTACATTTGTCAAACAAGGTATTGTTTGGGGGACATTATGTGAAGGAACTTTCTTTTTTCTACTTTATTATTACATAGTTTTTAATATTGGCATATTTAAGTCACCCTAAGTTTAATTATATTTTTTGTTTACATGATCAAATTTTGATACCTTATATTTATTTAAATTTTTAGTTTTAAAATTTGAAGTTGTGAAGAATGATGAAAGTGCAAATAAACATGTTAAAATCATGTGATAAGATTATTATCTTTTCAACATACCATATGTACTTAGCACATTTTTCAACTAGGTAATTGAATAGTGGAAAAACAAAATACCTATCTAAAGTGTAGGTTTTTTTTTAATGGTTACCGTAGTGCCACGAAAGGTTCGTTAATGAATTCGGGCTGGAGGCCGAAACAATCCTTTATTGGGCAAATAAATGACTTTTGGACTTCTATAACGAACGTTTTCCCCCAAAACCGGACCTTTTGGCGCCAAAAAAAGCATTGAGGCAACTGCAGATAGCTTGCTGGCTTTGGATGAAAATGCCCCAGTGGATAATGTGGAGGGTGGCGAGGTGGCAATGGAAGATCTAGGGCATTTTGATTCTGCTCAGAATGTTGCACATGTGTGCTTGCAACATTAAAACAAAAAAAAATGGAAATTGGCTTGGACCTGTAATGGACCTTTTTGGCAGATTACTGGACCTTTCCCTTGAAAACAATGCATTTCCTGCAACATTGATGGACCTTTTCCAAAAAAATTCCTCAAGATTAATTAAATTGATCGTTACAACCCGCCCGAACCTTTCGTGGCACTATGGTAAAGTGTTAATGGTGTGGAGGGATCCTTCATTTCATGTTCCTCCACATTCAATTATTAGTTTATTTATTAGTATTATTATTACTTACTAATTATACCTATTAACATCTAATGCCTAAAATTTGAATACGTATTTTATTTTTATTTTTATTTTTAATATTTTGGATTAACACATACCTTATATTAAATATATCTTGGTTTTCAAAATAAATATGATCCCATTATAGAATTAATAAAAATATATTTTTTTCCCAACAAGCAATAAATGGGACTCTATATTTTTCTTCGCATAGTACGTAAATTAAAAAAAAAATGCTCCCTCTTTTGTTGCACTAGTTCTACATACTTATGCTGGAGAAATGGGTCAATTCCAATTTTCATGATTAGAAGGACTAGTCCAAACCTATGGCAAACACCATTTTTCCTTATGAAACATGGTGAAATCATATAGCCACCCTTCAACCTTATGGACTTCACACGCTATGCTTATAACTTGCCATTCATCATAACCTACCCAACACAATTTATGTGCTTTAAAAGTTCTTACATATTATAAATCATATGGCTTATAAAATATTATGCTACATTTTATTGGTTTCCCTTTAATGTTTAGGACTCCATGTTGCAACATTTTCATAATACATAAGTCATGTTATAGTATCTCAATAGTGATTGTTGAACCCTTCCCATTGTCGTTTCCATAATCACCTTTGGTCTTTGCCATTTGCAATATCCTCTTCTTATTATTTGAAACAAATTTCATATATTTAATAATAGAATCTATTCATAATAGGTAAAAATTGTATTCAAACTTGTTGCATAAGATTATAATATGATATTACAAACTTTTCTCAAAGTGATAAATTAACATGAATCAATCATATTCCATACATTGTGTAATCGTATCGAAGAAAAACATAATAGTTTGTGGAATAATAAATCATGGCATGGTAAAAGAAATGATTTGACAACTTAAAAATTCCCATGGCATGAGGCTTACCATGTAACCTTTTAATTCCTTTTACATAGTGTAATCGTGTTGCAAAAATTTTTAAAAAAAATATAGAGTACAATAAGTCATCACACTTTTAGAACAACCATTTGAAAGTTGTAAAATTGTAATGGCATGGTTACTACATAAAGTTATCATGTTACTTTGAATGATATTAGGAATATAGTAATACTAATTAGTTTTACGCAATGTAGTCAATTGACAAAGGTCTAATCACCTCACCATAATCTAAAGAAAAACATTCCATTGAATCACAAAACACAAAAATGGGAGGAATTAAAATGGAGCTGAAAGTTGAATTCTAGTGAAGAAAAAATGCATTAGAGCTCCAACAAATCAACCAACTTGATTTCAACAATTTGGCACAACTATAATAGAACTCCAACCAATTAACCAACATAGTTCCAAAAATTACAAAATGTATCCAATGAAGGATCCAACTTGATTTCCAACATCTTCAAAATGCATAAAAGTTCCAACAATTAAATCAACTAAATTTCTAGCACCTCCAAAATGTATTAGAGCTTCAACAAAACAACCAATTTGATTTTGAGCACCTACAAAATACATTATAGCTCTAACAAAATAACAAGTGGATTTTCACCATTACAAAATGCATTAGAACTTCAACAAAATAATCAAGTTGATTTCCATCAACTACAAAATGCATTAGAGCTTCCACAAAACAACTAATGCAATTTCCAACAAAGAAAAAATGCATTAGATTGCCAACAAAATAAATTGATTCAATTCCAACAACTCCATAATGGATTAAAATTCCAATAAAACACCCATAGATGATTTTTTTTCTCCCATTTGTAGGTGGTTTTTTCAACTATTAGTTTCATTTTTTCCATTATAGGCCCACTAGAGGGAAAAAAAATTGTGAAATGGCTAGAGGTTGCACACAGGGGTGCATGCTATGCATGTCACACATGCCATGGGATTGCATGATATGGTATAAATATCATAATATTTCATGTTACACATTTTACTTGATTTGTAACAAGCCTATGTGGTAATTGTGCAAATGACAAGTAATATACATTGGAGGACATGCCAAGTTATGTGGGGCCAACATTTTGTTTACATTATGTTGATGTGGCAATGCTTTTGTATTGGGAAAATTCAAGACCATTGGCCATTTTAGTGTTTTCCAACCATTTCCAATGTAATACACATAAATGGGAATTTTGACCCAACACAAAATTGGCATTATCAACCCTTTATATAAGTAAGATTTAGACTTATTTGTAATGCCCTTAGAAAGCTTTTCTTTCATTATTTGACAAATTTTCAAAGTATGGAAAGATTCCCAAAATAAGGGGCTTGAAATGAGGTAGTAACCAAGTTTGTCCCTACATTTTGGGAATGTCCCTTCACTTTGGGCCTTACCTACAAATTAATATAGGCATAGCTTTAATTTGAACACAAAATAAATTTCCAATTTCCAATTACCAACAACTGATGTATGATCAATAAAAAGTGGTTACATGTACCAACTACATGCTTAAACCAAAAAAATTAATTAAATCACATGGCACCTAAGCTAGGCTTCAACATAAGCCACCTAGGTTAACCCACATGGCACCTAAAATAAGCCTAAGATAGGCCACAAAACACCTAGGCAAGGCATTTACATAATCTGCTTAGGTTAGCCCGGCATATGGCAACTAGGATAAGCCACGTGGCACATAGAGTAAGTTTAAGGTAGCCCACATATATAACACCTAGACAACACTTTTTACATGCCATGTGGGCTAACCTAGCTATATATATAGGTGACCTAAAAAAGTATAAAATAGTTTACATGGATGAAAAACCAATCATGTATCAAGGTTGTATCATTGCCACCACTTTTAGCCATGGATATATGTCCCATTTGATTAAAAAAATTACCATCAAAATAGACATATGTCCCATTTGATTAAAAATTTACCATCAAAATAGACACATGTCCCATTTGATTAAAAATTTACTATCAAAATAGACACATGTCCCATTTGATTAAAAATTTTACCATCAAAATAGACACATGTCCCATTTGATTGGATTTTTGTAACATCAAAAAGAAAATATGTTCCATTTAACTAAAGGTGTACATATGTTGTTTTTTTTTACTAAAGGTGTACATATGTTGTCTTTTTTACTAAAGGTGTACATATGTTGTTTTTTTTTATTAAAGGTGTACATATGTTGTCTTTTTTTACTAAAGGTGTACATATGTTGTTTTTTTTAATTAAAGGTGTACATATGTTGTTCTTTTTTACTAAAGGTGTACATATGTTGTTTTTTTTACTAAAGGTGTACATATGTTGTTTTTTTAAACTAAAGGTGTACATATGTTGTTTTTTTAAACTAAAGGTGTACATATGTTGTTTTTTTTTACTAAAGGTGTACATATGTTTTTTTTTAAATTAAAGGTGTACATATGTTGTTTTTTTTTACTAAAGGTGTACATATGTTGTTTTTTTTTACTAGAGGTGTACATATGTTGTTTTTTTTAACTAAAGGTGTACTTTTGTTATCTTTTTTGACAATTGTCACATTTTCCCAACAATAAAAGAAAAAACACTTTAGTTAGATGATTTAACAAAACAACCCATGTCAAATCAAAACTCTTAAAAGATCAATTTTTTGGTCGAAAGGAACAACCCAATCAAGTTGAATGGCTTGAAAAGCCATGATTTCTTGTGGTGTTTTCAAAAGTAGATCCAACCAACAACATTGTTTTTAACCTTTTTTAGCTCTTAACCACTAGGGTAACTATGTTATCATTGAACACTCGCCCATTAACCAAATAACTTCCACTAATCAAACCATGACTATTGACTGAACACCCAATGAATTTTTATTTATTTCTAATTTCAAAGTACTTCAATCAAGAATGTTGTAAATGTGTTTGGTCAGCGATGGTAATTTTCATTCAAATAAATTGTTCATAAATATTAAATTTTTTTTAGGGGTTAGGGTTAAAGTTGTCACATTCCAACACACACAAATGCTCACAAATATGAGAATATCTCAACCCATAGGATTTTTAAATGTTTGGTGAATGATGCCATATGGGACATATTTTGCAAATTTTGTAGCTCATTATTGTGATGTTGTTGTTTGATAACAAGTTTTTAATTGTTGTGGTACAATGCACACACAATTACACATGATATATGCAAAAAAAAATATGTATGTAAAGGGGCATTTAAGTGTTTGGTTAAGGTTGTAAAATAGCACAAAAATATAGATTTTCTAATTCATAATGTCATCTAAATTGTTTAAACATGGGAGGTGATATATATATTACTCTCACAAGGGTTATGCAAGCAAGGGGAACAACTATGAAGCATTATGCTGGACTTTTTATTTTTAGTTTATTCTACAATTAAAAAAACCTAGTACCCATAAATGTTACTACTATATTATACACAACTAGACTTACACCGATATTGAAATTTATGCGCTTGGAGGAGGAAGGTAATGCAAGAGATAAAATTGTAGAATGGGGTATTAGAAACCTTCATAGCATGAAGGAACGAATTAGGAAAATATTTTGGTCCTCCCACACAATGAGCAAAACCACTAGTTTCTATTTTCATATTAGAGTGCCATTCCCCCCCCCCACCCACATTACACTTTGATTCTATTCCAAGATACAAATCAAATTTATTTATGGAGTGTGCAACACTCGAGTGATCATCTTACACAAAAGAGGCATAATTCCACATAATTCCAACGAGTGGGACAATTATTGGCATAAAGCTAATTAATTGTACGTCGTTTGGTATCACAAGAACTTGAGAGCGGGCACTTGCGAGCATTATGAGTGAGGATTGTGGCCATCGAAGTCTGTTGGGTCGCGTGCATGTCCGAAGTGTATACGACGCAACAAATGTTTCGGACTGCACAGTTGCACCAAGCACCGGGAATGGAGCATGAAACGAACTTCATCCGGTTTGCTTGTCGCATTGTTTTTTTTTTTGGTTTTTTTTTGGTTGCTTCAACTGGCCTCTTCTTCTTCCCGAGATGAATATACGTCAACGTTTCTATTGCATAATCGTCGTAGAAAAATGGCCGTCCAGCCCGCGCATCTGTTCGTATATTTATTTACAGCAGCCACCTTCACGCCACAACCAGCTGCAGCAGAGTTTCTGTAAACTGCCACAGCGGGCTGGAACTGTGCTTGTGGAATGCCGCACCGGTGTAATATGTCCTCCTCTGGCCCTGCAGTCCATACAACTTCTTGTAGAATCCGTCCTTGATCGCCTCCGCCGAGACCCTGAGCTCGTACGGCGTGTGGCTGGAAAAGATTGTCAAATTCGGCACTGTCGTCGGCAGCGTACCCGCAGTACCTAGCCGAGAGATGCTACCAATGATAGCGGCCTCGACTTCAGCGTCCGGGAGAGGGTGGTCGCTGCCGAAATAAACCGTGTGTAACCCGGGAACTGCCGTCGGCTCAATCACGTAGGCGCCCGGGAGAATGGGTAGGTTGTATGGTGTATCGGTGCCGACGTTCAAAATCGTTACGTTATCGGGGATGCCAGTGTGCCGTAGTAGGCTGACATAGTACCCAATATTGCGAAACTGGGCGAAAAGAGAGGTTTCATTGGAGGAGAGGTCCCAGCCGACGAGGTTGTAGAGCTTTGGTGGGATGGTCAGGAGGATCTTCTTCGCCTGGATGAGCTTGAGCCCGTCTGGAGTCTTGACTACCACCTTGGCGTATGCCCCCGCGGCGTCGCGGTCCATCGCCACAGTGTAACTCTTCAACAACACATCCTGCCCGAGCTCCGTCGTCGCCTTCTCGTACAATTCGCTATTATCATGCCTTGCTGTCGTCAAGAACCCGATCTCGAGGTCCCTGATGGGATCGCTCCCAAACGCCTTTAACACGTATAGCGTCGAGAGATTGAGGAGATCGGCCAACTGCGTGTAACTAAAGATCAACTGGACGACCCCTTGGAGGGAGTATTTGGTGACGAAGTCCCCGAACGGCAGCAGCAGGTCCTCGGGCACCGGATAGGTGAGGTTGAAACCCGTCTCCACGTATGGGTACTTCGCGAGTTGTGCGACGTACCCGGCCAGAGCCGCCGTAGGGTCCGATGGCACGTAACCCGCTACTTCCTTTCCTGTGCTCAAGTCCACATATGTCGCGCCGGGGCTGGAGTAGTTCGTCGTCACGAGCGGGATGCTGAAGCGCTTGAAGTAGTTCTTGACGATGTCGAGATTATGAAAGACCTGCACCCCGTAGTCGACTGTGCGTCCGGTCTGGGGATCTGTATAAGTTTGTGTATGTCCTCCCATGCGGTCCTTGTGTTCCACCACAACCACGCTCTTGCCCAAGTCGCGTAGGCGGATGGCTGCATATGTGCCCGTCGAGCCGCCCCCAATGATGCAGACGTCGCGGGTGATTACGTCGGTGAAATTGTACTCTTCCAGCTTGAAGTCGGAGTACTGGCTTGGCAACGCAGTGGCAACAGCCAGAAAGCTCGCCGCGGCGAGCATTAATAGATATCGAACGACAATCCCCATGACTGTTCTTTCCAGCTGCAAGTGTCGTCTTGGATAAGAATTCGAGAACCTGGACCAGGACCATTGCAGTGTGTGAGAACAATCGCATATGTAGCTGAAGAGGAAGATGAAGATGAAGCTGAAGATGAAGAGGAAGATGAAGATGAAGATGATCATCCCTGGATTCGTCGTGGATCACGTCGTGGATTCGTCCTGGATCACTTCGTGGATTCGTCCTGGATCACGTCGTGGATTCGTCGTGTGATAAGTATGTACTTCCCACCCACTAAGTCTAAAACAAAAGTACACAAGAACTACTACTACTACTACTACTAACACTACTACAACAACACAGAGCCACAACTCTGCAACACAACATTGAATGTTCCAAAAACATGACTCCCATTTTCCTGCATTCTTCATTCAGAAAGTTCACTCACCAACACTCATTACCCTACTACTACTACCTAATAAGATCATCTCCGGCAAGCAGTGCTTAGTATGTGACCCTGCGAAAACATTATTTCTCACATCCAAGTTTTAGTTCTTTTCTTCTTTGCAACCCCGACTATAAAACTGAAACTGGGACAGCAGGCAAATAAGCGCGGGGGAGTACTAATAGTACTAACCACCGGGACCAATCATTATGATGAGCCAATCGGAAACACGACATAGAGCAGAAGAAATCAGATCATATTATTACACTATTGTCTGCTGGTGAACAGTATTGCCTTACGCATTTTAGCAGCCATGGGCAAATTGTGCCAGTTTGCTCACAAGCTAAAACCTATTTTCGTGAGCGAAACTGGCATGTTTTGACTTTTTATCATCTAATTTTACTGTGTAGTGTCACATACTAAGCATCCAATGGAGATGCTCTAAAACCCCATAAATGAGTACACTGGAATTATCTGACAGCAAACAATTACTACTTCAAAACCAATTATGTTTTTAATGTCGGAAATGTTGATTTTTTTTTATAAATTCAATTAACAGCAATTCGTGAAGGAAAATATTGAATCTTCTAGGATATTCTGTTTGTTGAAATGAAAATTTATAAATAAATAAATAAATTTACAAACATCCATGGAAGGCCAAGGTACTACAATAAACAATAAATCTTCAGAGTTAATTTAATTGCTATTAGATAAGATCCCAAAACATCGTAAACCCAAAATTATTAGGTTTGTAATTAAAATAAATAGAAAAATATTGAGAATTGGTTGAATTTTTTTAATATTATATTCACCATTTCGAATTTCAAAAAATTTGCAACTTGGAACCAATGTAACATGGCATGATGCATATTATCAACAACCTGATGAATTTTTAAAAATTGAATCTATTTTTAACTATCAAATGCCATATCAAAATACAAAAAAAATGACTGATTCAATATATTCAAAATCAAAACCATTGCATCTAATAAACAGTTGAAATGACAACATAAATAATGAAACAAATGATTCACGTCTTGCAATTCTTATTTTAAACACAATCAATATTGAACCTTATGATTTATGATTTGACTTTGTGATTTAATCATGTAATGTATCAAACTAAAAAATCACAATTTTAGAATTTGAAAATTTCACAAAATTTTCATATTTTATGATGATGGAAGATTTGAATATTGTAATTTACTTAAACAATTAAATGAAAAATAAACATTCATACTTGATGACATTATGTATAAAAAATAATTTTGATATATTAATTTGTTAATTTTTTACAAAGGGTGTTGGAACTAATAAAACTTTTACATTAAAAGATTATTATGATTATATAATAAACATATATATTCTGACTTAACAAAATCAAAGCTTTATTTATGGCATCAACAAGTAAAGGTATCTTCATTATTGATGGTTTAACAATACATTTAACATTGAACATATTTGTCCAACAAACTTAATTTAATTTACCAAACTTATCAACAAATTCATTAAATAGGCTTACATGCCGATTTGAACAATGATAATTTGTTGTGATAAATGAAATATCACTTGTTGGTGCTAGAATGTCAAATGTTATAAATAATATGTTAAAGATCCATAAACCATGTTTAAAACAAATTTTTTGGTGGTGTGGATATTATTATGATAAATGATTTCTATCAAACACCCCCTATCAAACATAGTTGGATTTTTCAAAATATCTAAAATAATGTTAATGCATTAACACCAAATTTTTGACAAACATATGTCCAATGTTATGAATTAAATACAACTATGCGATAATTTGATACGATTTTCATACAAACTTTGAACAAATTTCACATTGCAACAAAAAATACAAAAGATATTCAATTTATAAGTTTAATTTCCAATCAACAACCACTCAACAATTTTACTATTTCATATTTATATTATACAA
>Ga0209611_10014395_pt1 | contig 10576 bp, 7 predicted proteins | sample S1TSphgellanicum_3_FD_187693 | JGI IMG/M metagenome (GOLD analysis project Ga0209611, IMG submission 187693) | Host-associated microbial communities from peat moss isolated from Minnesota, USA - S1T2_Fc - Sphagnum magellanicum MG (SPAdes) (version 2) | ecosystem: Host-associated > Plants > Peat... | reverse complement strand
ATGTAGCCTCCGCGACCAGCCGCAGAGAATACTATATGGGGGAAGGTGGTGGCTTCCCCCGAGTCCGGGCCGTGGTGAGTCTTGTGTGTCCAAGTGCCCGTGGCAAGTCCCAACACCCAAGGGTGTTCCGAATGCTAAACTAACCCGATTTGGTTGGTTTTTGGATGCAGATTCACACGAGCTAAGCTAGTCCCTCTACCTAGTCTAATCCCTGGGCTCCCAACCCGACCCTCTACCCCTTTTTAGAGTTGGAAGCCGGGAGCGTGCTACCAAGTCTCAACTTTCCGCAACTTGACTTTGTGAAACCCTCAAGTGGGTTTCAGCCCGTGACTTGGGAGCACGTCAAACGTGCCTCGACTCATTATTTTTCCGTTGTTTTCAGTTTGGACTCACATTTGGAGTCCATTAAGGAGCTTGTGGGTGCGTCAATACACGTACCAAAGATTATAAAAACTTTAAAAAATAACAGAATTATAGTAACCCACATATGTACATATATATGTGGAAAATGATCCATAAACCATACATTAATGTGTGTTCCAAAGGTTGCACACAATGTACACATTCAAAAAGCTCACACCTATGTACAATTAATACATAAGGAAATTGTCCTAAGGTAACAAAGTAAACATTCAAGGGTATTTAAAGGTAAACAACAAAATCATAATTAATTTTATAATTATGATTTTTCATTAATACTACTTATTGGGGACCCAACTCATACAACTTAAATTTTAATTTATATAATTTTTGGGTAAAAACCAAAATAAATATAAAAGAAATACCTTTGGTCTTGAGTACTAAAACTTTAAGAATAGTCCCAAGGAAAGAAGATTTATTCCTTTGGAAAATGAATAAAAAGAAAAGATATATAAACAAACAAGGAAAATACAACCCCATTAAGGGGTATCCACAACTTCCTAGAATGTTTTTGCCTCTCACTTATTTAAAAATTTCAACAAGCAATATTCTTTGGTCATCTTCCTTTTTGATCGAAAATGTTTTCATATTCAGTTACTAATTCAAAATTTGGCTAATATGGATCACTTTAGGACATAATCACTACTTAGTTTTCAATTTGATAAGTGATTGCTTAAGTTGATGTTGAAAGTTTTGGATGGATTTGTATGACAATATTTCAAATGTATTATGAGAACATTTTTCAAATTGTGAAATGAATATAATGAATATCCAAAATACACAAGCATGTTTAAAACAATGTAACCAATTTTTTATTATTTAAGTGATTTTTTAAATTATTTGAAATTATTTGAAAATGACATTTAGTTGGAATTTTTTTATATACACCTTTACATAAAAATATGAATTGTTTTTTTGGGTATGATAAGATTTTTTTACAATTAATTGATTTATAAATCATGATTTAAAACATATTTTGTATAATATTTTGTTTTAAAGGATTTAATCATTGGTGTAAGTGGCTCCTATTAGCTAAATTGTACCATATTTTATTTTGTAGATTAAAACCATCTCTAAAAAAAATTAATGTTTTATATCAAATTTGATTAACTACTACTTAGCATAAAATATACACACAACCTATGCTAACATACTCCATGTATTCCCCATTAAAACCCACACCAAACATGTATCAACAAAACTCCCCTCCAAGTACATCTTCTAAAAGTGGCAAAAATGGAATGGGAAGCCCAAGTCATTCCTATTTCCTTTAAGCCAAATGAACTTCCTCAATGTTTCCAATAATAAGGTGGCTCCTCCAAATTGAATCCATCAACCTTTAAGTAAATGGAAATTAACATGATAAGTCAATCCAACTTTTAAAATATTAGTTAAGTGAAAAGGCTTTGCCTCTTATCAAAAGTGTTTTGGCCCTTGTTTCCCAAGTTTTAGCGGTCAAGACTCCAAATTTCCATCTTAGTATGTTGAATACTTATCATCCTTATGGATGTCATTCAAAAGGTAGAGCTATTATGGGACGAGTTACTTGTTCATGATATCCTTACTTTGTTGAACTCTTTCCAATCCAAACATTATAATGATGTTCAAGCTATGCTTGACGTCACGTGACTTGTAACATGCAATGAACTATAACCTATGAGAATCAACATTTTTGTTTTAGTTCAACGAAAGTATCTTGAAACAACCTTTTCTACTCCCATACTTCATTTGTCAAATCTACATAACCAATTTGCCACTCCTTATGGAGTTACTAGTTACATCACCAAAGCATGCTTTTGACACTTTCCACTATTATCATATTTGTTGCCATATTTTGTATCTTCCCAATTAACCATGGAACATGAACTTGTGGTCAATAGCTTTGTTACTATCTAAGGTGTTGTGCAAGGCTTGACTATGATTTAAGTCCCATATTCTTTCCTTTTGAAAATATATGGTGCAATCTAAATGTTTAGAACCCTCTAATTTTTCTATATATTTCGTCTATCTTGATCAGATGAATGATTGCTATCAGGGATTTTTATTTTAATTAATATAAAATATTGGCTAAATTTTCCCCCAAAAATAGCAAAATTAGTCAAATTTACACCAGGGAAAAAAATAATTCTTTAGGTTCATGAAACTTATATGGTTTTAATATCAAATTTACACTCTTAATCTCTAAGTACTTTTGTATGATCTAATAATTATTATATTTTAAGAGTGTAGATCTGATATAAATAATTAATTATTAATCATGAGCTCTTAATTTTAATTAGTACTTAGTATGTTCTAATACCATGTTTGACATTCTCTAGTTACCAAGAATACATGCAAAAGAGAGAACGAAAACATGGAAATTGAAACCCGAGAAGAACACACAACAAAGTATCATTATCCATCTCGGTGACACTATTATGAACTAGGTATTCACTACCTTGAAATTGGCTATACAAGTTGTTGAGGCAGGCCATTTAGCTAGTTGTTGAGGCAGAGGAGTGCTGAAACTAGGTTGATGGCATGTTGCAGAATGTGATAGGCAAAATGGTAGCAAATACCATATGTGAAGTTCAGTCACAGCTTTTCACACAGTTTTTCTAAGCTTGTTCCATTGTGGCAAAAATCTGTTTGAGTGGCTGATTCAGCCTGCTGGGCGGTGGCTGAGGGCAGATGGATCCAATTTCAGCTTCTAATGCACCCAAAGGCTTGCCCATGGACTTGCTAGGAGGCGGTGTTGTCCCTAGCCAGCCCACTCTCTAGTACATAATTGAGATTGCTACATACCTCTTTAGCTAGTACTAGCTATTGACCTAACTATTTCACAATTTCAATTAAGAACAAACAACCAGGCTATGGGGTGCAGCTGACCCATGACTACATTCACTCCATAGAGAGGGAAAACAGACAAAAAACCAAAGAGAGGGATAGACAGAGTGCACCACCGCCACAATGATGATGTGCAACTCACTATTGTTATGTTACAGACAGTGCTGTTGCTTGATTTGAGTCCCTCTTTTAAGACTAATTCCACAAATACAGCAAAACAACTTCCAAGTGATCCTTATGTCAGAGACCCACAACACCAGTCATACTCTTCCTAGCTTTCATTCAACAGTTACTCAGCATCATCACATAAAATGTTTATAGATAAAAACTTTACAACAATGCTTGTTGTCCTTACCCCTTTTGATTCACACCCTCCATAGCTAATGCAGCTTGTTGGAATTGCCTTTGTGGTTTAACCGGATCACAAGTACATGGCTTTGCTAATCCTTACTAAAACCAGCAGCGTCTAGGTCCAGTCTCACAATTCGAACAAAGTCACGAAACCAATGAGCTACAGTGACTATGATAGGCAGAGATTTTAATATGTTCTTATCTATCACTTACATAACCAGATTGAGCTCAATGCAATTCTTTCTCACTGAAATCTGACTTTTCAGTCACAATTCCCTTCTGTGGTCTACTTGAAGAAATGAATTTTGGCAGCAGTTTGGCATTCCAACTGATTGGATCAGCTGGAAACTTTTTTACCACCACACAACTTGTCTAAGATTTTACATGGGGATCATGGTTGCAAAAAAAAGGCTGCTTGATGACAGCTTTACACGTATCTGTTGAGGAATTCGCCAACAGTAGTGTATTTGACATCTGGGTACAATTTATTGGCATCAACATCATCAGGTCCTGGCTCAAAGTACTGGTCGCCCTTCACCAGCAAGGAGTAAGAGAGTGCAAGAAACAACTTATTTGGGAAAGGCATCTCTGTGGTCACACAAACCCCACAATGAAAATCTGCATTAAAAATGATGTCATAAAATGATGACCTAACTGCAGAGAGCTGATCTGCAACTTTGTGCTGGGAGTAAAGAGCTAAAAAGATTATGTTAATCAAGATCATCATGCTTGCAAGAGTTAACTTACATGGATTCTGTCAAACAGTCTGTACAAGACATACATATAGTGCTGAACAAACAAAAGAGGTGATTTCCAAAAAGGGTCTTGTTAGAGGACTTTTTCTCCTCTTTCTTTTACCTTCAATCTGCTTCAGTACTTCAGACTCTGGTATGTATGTCTTGTCAAGGCTGTGACCAATTTTCTTCTCCCACAGCTGCACAACCTCATTCATGCTTTTAATGTTGGGTTCTGGACGAATCAGCAGCTGCTTGTTGAGAGTGCGAGGATCATCCACTGCTTTGATTGTGAATGTGCCAATGTCTTCTTCAGAATTGTATACACCTGTTCACTGGACAAGCTTTGGTGAACCACAACTGAACCCAAAAAGAAAGAAAATGCTCTACACAAGTTCCAGTGGCTGATTTTGCACATAGTTGCAGAATGTTCCAAAAGGTAACAGCCAGTTACAGTACTATCTATGAGGCTAGATCAGGCATCACAAAATTCCTCAGATGACGAACCTTGATGCAAGAGTTACAGGCATTAGCAGACAAAAGGGTGAGCAGATGACAGACCTTTAGCATTGCCATCACCCAAAATGGTAACTTTATCCCTCGGGAGTTTCAGCTCCTGTTGCTCAGGAGAACGAGAAAGGCTGAAAGAGCCTGAGAAAAGGCTTTCAAAGCGGAAGATCCAAGAGCCTAAGAAAACGCTGGCAAAGCTGTTGCTATTCACAAATGTGTATGGGATGCCTGCTGCTTTGATAGCATTGCGGGCTTTTATCTTGTCCACAAATAACACATCTGTAGCTTTCATCTTGACACTTCTCTCAGGATCATCACCAAACTCTGAAGGTAGGAATCTCTGCATAAGCACCGAAAAAAATGGACAATATATCAAACTTCAGAGAAAGATTTGAATCCAAGTATGAAATGTATTGATCTGGTCAAAAACTTTGGTGCATAACATGGTATCATAAATGAAGGCAATGTCTAGCTGCAAATTACATGCTTGTTGGGTAGGATAATCAACCCAGCCATGATATTCTTCTGAATGCCCACTAACCCTAAGGGTTAGAGACACACCCCATGTTCTGCACTTCAATCCTTGGATCTTCTTCCTTGCCTGCACAATGTGTGTCACAAAATTGAGCAAGCGTTTCGAGTTGTGAACCAGAGATTGACATACCGTGATGTGTCCCACTTCCTTGATTGCTGTAATCAGATTGAGTTGATCCGGTAGTTGAGCTGTACCAAGGGTGGAGATGACAACATCCACTTGCTTCAATGCTGCCACAAGGCTCTCATGGTCATTGATGTCCCCCTGCATTTTGTTGGAGTACTTGGATTTTATCAAGGACCATGAAGTGCTAATTCTCTGATGAGGCATACCATGTCCTGTCTTTACTGAACTTCACAAGACAAAAAAGAAATGAAGAAAGAAAAAGTTGGGGGTTGAGTCTATTTACTTCCAAAATTGTGATGCCAGAAGCCTTGAATGAATCAATCAGCTCCTTCTTTGAGGAGTGGGGTCCTGCTGTGTCTGGGCGAACCAGAGCAAAGGTGGGATGGCCCAGCCGAGCACTCGCCTTGGTGATGAATTGTCCAATTGCTCCAGTTGCTCCAACAACCAGAATCTTGCTGTTTCCCATTTTCTTTTGTTTGGTTTGATGGGAAGATCAAGACCAAATATTTGAAGACACTGAAAAACAAGATTCAGTTTGCAGGGGGGAAGCTTGAAGCAAAGACCAATTTTGAGGTGGTATATGCATCCTTGTCCATTTCTGCCTCAAGTGCAAAAACAAGGAGAAGAATGACAAACAGCCTAGCCAAAGCTTTCAATGGTTCAGCCTTGAGATTGTTTCCTCCTGTTCTGAGGGCAGACAAGCCCAATACAATATGCAAGCAAGACTACATGTGCAAAAGAGCTCCCAAGGTGAAATGCTTCTTGCATTCAAACTGCTTGTATACACATATTGATGCTACTTCTCCAATTTTTGGTGACAGAATGACTGAACATGATCATCAATCCACACCGTGATTTTCCACCTCAAATCATTTTACAAACTTGACATTCCTTCATTCCAGTTTCAAGCTGCAAGCATGAGCATGTACAAATGCACACAAAACAAGCTCCATCAAACAACATACAATTGGATTACTGGACAAAACAGCGAAGTATGAATCTGCCTTTATCAATAGATGAGGAACCTCCCTGCAGATTGTCAGCTTGAAAACATTCACAGAAAATTTCATATACTAGGACCAAACACCATGTTAAAATGATCACACACCCACTGCTAACAACAATGCAACAAAATTTGGATAGAGGTAGAAACTCATCAAAACAGCTTGAGAAAGAGAGAAAAATGATGATGGACAATGAACCTGCAAGTTATTGGAAGCAAGATGGAATTGGGTGGTTGACAGCTTGCTTGCACTGTGTTTTGAAAACTTCTGTAATGCACAATACCCATGACAGAAGTTCTCAGATTCTTATGACAAAACAAATTTCACCCTGGAAAGCTCAAAATCCACACCCCCATCCCCCCCCCAACAGCTTCCAAATTCTTGTAGCTGTGTGTGTATCTGCGCACCCCATGTTTTGTGATGTGGGTATGAAGTATTTATGCCAAATAATGGACATTCTAAAGGGGGGGTGATCATTCCAAAAAAAAAAAAAAACAGATTTTTGGGGGAAAAACACTGAAGTACCAAGGGAGAGGGTTGATCACCCAGAGAAAAAAAGGGTGGACCTTTAGGGGAAAACACTCACACAAGCCCTAGTGAAGTGCAACAAAAGTTGGGTTGTAGAAGAGAATTAAAACCAACAAAACAGCTTTGAGAAAAGAGCAAAACGATTATGACACTTACATGCAACTTTGCTTCAACTGCTTCTGAAATCTCCATCTGCACATCATGACACATTCTTGTATTCTTATACAAAACATACCCTGGTCCCTAACAAGCTCCAAATCAAACCCCAACTTCCTGTGGCTAGTATCAGTATTTTTTTTTCAGGTGAACTTGGGCAAAATTTTCGCAAGATTTTTACTGTGTAGGGCAGTTTTTCTGCTAGTTTTCTACTGTTTTGACAGTTTCCTCAAATCTTTACGCCTTTAAAGCTAAATCTGATGTGGAACTATCGCCACTCAAGGCTAAATCTATTGTGGGATCATTGCCACCCATGTCACATCACAAAAATGCAAAGAGAAACACTTGTGGCTATGTGTCTGCTCAACTGGTGCTTGCGATGTGGGAGACTACTAATAGCAAACCACCGGGACCAATCATTATGATTAGTCGAAGAGATCATATTTATTAGAGTCTTCTCTGACATGTGTTAACCTGTGCTGTGCCTTTCACCAGCCTCACCAAAGTATGCAAAACTGTTGGGCCAAAACCATTTTGCTGAGCCAAACCGTCATATTTTGACGTTTGTTCATCTAATTTGAATGCAGGGTAACATATTAAGCAATGTGGTGATGTGCTTCTATAGTCTCCTTTGTGTATTTCCATTTGTAGGGTTGATGAAACGCTGTGAATTCTACATTAAGGAGGAGAACTAGCTATGTTGGTTTATTTTGGGCTTTTTGGCTTTTTCCTGCCCTTTCAGCTTTTAGCCTTGAAGTAATTGATGACCTGAAAGAAGGGCAGCTAAACCAAGGTTTACGGAGCACCTGTTGCAGTTAGGTGGATGCTTAGCACCTGTTCTAGTTGGACATAAATTAGAGAAATCCGTAAAGTCAGGAAAACACGGCACCAGAACCCTGAGTTTGGTCTAAAACCGGGTGAGATTCAAAAAAACCTGCGAAAAAAGTACATTAGCCGTCAAGGTGGGGGTGAAACTCAGAAATGCACCATTTTTGTGCCAAACTGAGTTTCATCCGGTTTTGGCCCCCTCTTTCCTTTTTCCTGAGCGCCTCCACTGCTGCTACATATATTTTCACTGCTCCTACATGTGCAACTACTATAATTACCTCGAACGTTGTGCATTAAATGCTGAGTTTCAGCATTTCATACCCAGATTTAATAAAAACTTCCTTACTTTGCGGACCTCATTCAAAGAGGGGATAGGGGGTGAAAAGAGGCCCAAAGACAGGGTGAAGACAGGATGACTTTACGGATTTCTCTATTGTTAGTGAAATTTCCCAAAAAATTACTCATGTCAAAAGTTGTAGGAAACTTGGTTTTTGGGAACTTGCGAGTCATCCTTTCTAGAACCATTTTCCAGATCTTGTGAGTTGTCTTCACGCTTACATCTGTTTTTTGGAACTTGCAAGTGCTCTTGACATAATGTTGACTCATAAAAGGAAGTTGTGAATTGTCATATATGCTTAGATTTATTTTTTGGAACTTGCAGGTGCTCTTGACAGAATGTTGACTGGACGGTAGAGCCATTGTGGGTGGAACCATGGGGAGCTTCTTTGTAGGGGTATTTTTCATGGATTCTGCCAAGTTACCTTCATGTACCTCATCCATGGCCGTCAAATAAAATAAATTGCCAATGGACTTCTTTAAAGTCAAGAAACGCAAACGAGTGTAAATCATATTGTAAGTCAGGAGAAAAAGGAGGCCACTTATGGAGCCATCTGATGATTTTAGGAGTGACGCTGAAGCAAATAGTTCACCAATCAAATTGTTACACAAAAAGACTAAATATCTCATTGCAATTTTAAAACTAGGATTCTGCATTTTGAAATTGAAACTGGACCCGCCACTTCAATTTTGGAGGATCTAATGAATTAAATCACTTTTGACTCTCTCTTAAGGTGTCTAGTCTTACTAGCATCATAAAATTATAATATGTTCAATTTAACCCCATTGCAAAATGTTCTTAGAAAGAGAGTATGATCACTCAAATGCACCATCTTAAAGAGGTCCTTCTTTTTTTGCAAGTTCTGATAAGAAAGTCTATTACCACTCATGATATAACCCATTTGCATCCAGTGATCCCCAAATTTTCAAACAATCCACCATAGATATGGAGCAACAATTTTCTCACTTGGAGTTGCCAAAAACTTGAGTCTCGTTTCCCTTCACCTAAATCAATTACCCCACAATCTCAAATTCCTAGTTTTTAAGCATTAGAAACTTAAGATCATGATGCCAACTCATATAAGTTTCAAAATCTCCTAGAGTTTTTCATCACACACACCATTTCCTACTACTTTATTCACGGTTTTACACATAAGTCTCCTAATCCCTAAACTTCCCTATGCTGTGAAAATGATGAAAACTCCAAGTACAACTTTAACCAAGGCATTGCCTATGGGGATTATTCCCCACATCCATCACAAGCCCTATCTACCAATCCAAAAGCAAAAACAATTTCTAGAACTCCAAAATGTTAAACGCCACACCCAAAGAAAACTTCAAGTTCAAAAACTTAACTTCTTTTACTCAACCAAATAACCACCTTCAAATCAAATTTCACATGTTTAAATCCATCTTTCTAACACATTTTTTGCCTTAGAAAAATTTGCGTTGTCGATCATCTTCTACAACACCATATCCATCGTGAAGAATAAACAAACAAAATAGATAAGTACAATAGTGCACAACACACAATGCATTAGACCAAATGCCCACATTCCAACATTTAATTCATAGTTTGAATGTCCAAATCTACAATATATAAATAAAAACAAATAAAACATTTCTATGTTGGAAAAATAAATGTTATCCCTTCTTAACCACCCTTATTGATCATGTTCATTATGATTTAAACCAACAATGACCTGTTACACATTAGAACATTTTTGTTTTCCCTTTTCCAACTTTCTTTTTAAAACACAAGTTGATGTTAGTCTATAAACAATTAAACCATTGTGGGTGCAAGCTTTGTAAGGTATTTTTTCAAGGATTTTACTAAGTTGCCTTAATTTGCATCATGAGCAAGTACTAAAATAAAATGCCAACAAACCTATTTAAATCTAGAAACACAAAACAATGTAAATTATACTATGAGTTATATTGCGAATTAGGAGAAAAAGGAGGCCACTTATGATATAGAATCATTTGGTGATTTAGTTTTTAAAACTCTTTTAAAATTCTAATGTAATGGTGGCTAGTCCCAATTTTAGGTCAAAATCAATTTTAGGAGTAAAAGTATTTATAATACATAAGGAATAAGTAAATACTATTGTAAATAAATTTTAGGTTTTTGAAAATATATATTGTTGCTTAACAATGTCATGGTCTTATTTTTTAAGAATGTTGATAAAATGCCTCTATTACAACTATTAAATTCAAGTGAA
>Ga0209611_10014394_pt1 | contig 10577 bp, 6 predicted proteins | sample S1TSphgellanicum_3_FD_187693 | JGI IMG/M metagenome (GOLD analysis project Ga0209611, IMG submission 187693) | Host-associated microbial communities from peat moss isolated from Minnesota, USA - S1T2_Fc - Sphagnum magellanicum MG (SPAdes) (version 2) | ecosystem: Host-associated > Plants > Peat... | reverse complement strand
AAATCACCCAAATATATATATATATATATCACAAAAATCACCACAATTGCTTAAAATATTACTTTGATATTTTTCCTATGCCAAATTTGGCAAAATATAGTTATGGATGATTGCCACTTGAGCAACATAGCAAAATCAGGAAAAAAAAAAACATTGGATTTAAGAGTTTAATTTAACTATATAAGGATGACCCATATTGGCATTTAGTATTTACTCATACAATAGGGTATATGGTGGGATATTTGAATCCAATCCAACCCAACCCCCCACACATTTATTTTTCTTTGTATACCAAGATATGGCCTAGTTGGAAATGTACCCTTTCCTAATGAGCAAAAATCTTTGAAAATTGTTAAATACCCAACACCCAAGGAGTATAAGAAAAATCACATATCTGCACAAATGCTTGCACACACCGGGTTTTATGTTTTATCTAGTGTTGGGCAGGTTTGAAAAATGACACCAAACCCACTCCTTTCTCAAGGAGGTTGATTCTCAATACATACTCTTGCTTCTCATCAAATAACCTTCTATAGAACCAACCATAGTTCTTTCATTTGAAATGGCAATTGTTTGGGGGGTTTCCAAATAACCAAAACCAAGGATTCTTTGATTCTGAATTTTTTCATAAAACGGTTATTTACAAAATCAAAAGATCTGCCCAACATGTTTTATCATGAGGTGCTTAATCACACAAGTATGTAATAGATTTTTACACAATCAATGAAGCATGTTTTTATAAAAAATTGCTTATAAATCGGTCTTGTTACAAACAATAAATCACTCAAATCATTAAACACTACTATTGCACAACAGCAAAGCTTGTTGTAAGTCACCCATTGCCCAATGGCTTTGCCCCTCATGGCACATTTAAACCAATTTTGGGATTATAAGTGTAAATACATATATACCCATCATGTAGAAGGGGGTAAAATGTAAACATTGATTTACATTCACCTTTTCAAATTTTTGGTATTTACACTTTCCCTACTCATTGTGTAATTAAATTTTTACATTTATACTTACACTTGGAAATGTAAAATTGATTTACACACACATGGCCTCGTGTAAATGTATTTGGCAATGTCAATGGATGGTGGGTGGACAAAAAATAATTTTTCATTGGGTTCCAATTCCCTATCTAACCAACTTGAGTAGCTCAATTTTTATATTCACTATCTACCAATATTAATATTCAATAGAATTTTCCTTAAAATCATCCTGTCTTTGGGCATCCTTTCACCTTTTATCCTGCCTTTGAATTAGGTTTGCAAAGTAAGGAAGTTTCATTAAATTTGGGTATGAAATGTTAAAATTCAACATTTAATTCGCAATGTTCGAGATAATTATAGTAGTTGTACAAATAGGAGTGTAACTAAATATAATTAGATTATTATCTATGTAATTATTTAATATTTAAGTTTGGTGATTTATTTGTTAGTAAGATTTCATAATTTAATTATGATTTGGTTGTAGTGTTTGACTTTCACATGAAAATTTATGTGAAAAGTTTTGTGATAAATTTTTGGCCGATTAAGGTGCATTGATTTTCACATAATAATGTGAAAAGTCATGCGAAAAGTTTAGGCATATCAAGATGAATTGATTTTCACATGATAATTTATGTGAAAATTTTTTACCATTTTATTATGGATGTGAAATCACATGAGGAACCATGTAATGTGCAAACTTTAAAAAAATTCTTATTTAATTTTTTTTTAGTTAGTATATAAGAAGGTGTTTGTAACCTTTGGGGACACTTTCATTTGATAGAAATAAATTGTTATATGAATGTAAAGCTTCATAGAATAGAATTGTGAAAGGAATTGAGATTTTAATTTTTAAAGGTTTTGATATAATTTATGTGAAGTCCATGGTAGGAGAATGCTGTGGCATACTAATTGTACATAAACAATAGAAAGGTGAAAAAATATTTATGCAAGACAAGAACATAAATTTTCATAGCTATGTAATAAACATATATAATTTTGGTCCTAAACTTGCTTACGATTTATAGGAACAATGAAAATATATGTAGTAACAAGAGTGAAAGCACTCAAGACAAAGGAAAGAAGAGGTCAAAATAGGATGAAACTCAGTTTACCACAAAAAATGGCGCATTTTTGAGTTTCACCCCGCCCTCGAAGGCTAATGTACTTTTTGCGGGATTTTTTTATAATTTCACCCAGTTTTGGACCAAACTCAGAGTTCTCGTGTTATGTTTTCTTAACTTTATAGAAAGCTCTCTTGAATCATCAATTTCCTCCCCCTCTTAAAGCATGTAAAACTAGTGGATGTAAACATAATAGTTACAAAAGGAACATGGTTACCATTGATTCTATAAACATGTTGAAATAATGCTTCTAACATGGAAAGAAAGATTATTTCCAAAGCAAGAGTTTTGACAATGGTATTATAGACTAACAAGCAAGTATAAGATTAAAATTATGTACGTTTATTGCATAACTATGAAAATTTATGTTTTTTTTTACATAAATATTTTTTCATTTTTTAATTTTCTATATGTAATTATTGTGTCATATCATTTTCCTATCATGAATTTCATGTGAAAATCATGCACATTAATTGAAGCTATAACCAAACCATAATGAAACTATGAAATCCAATCACTAAATCAATTACCTAACTTAACCCATTAAAAAATTACATAAATATTAATCTAATTACATCAAATTACAATAACATGAGTACTATTGGACCAAATTGCAAACTAAAAATCCACGGTTTCACCATATTGGTGTAAAGTGGACCACATACCAAGCCCTAGTGAAAATGCTTTTAGTTACTATAAGGTTAGTAAAACATAGGCCAAAGCTCTAACAAAGTCATGGTTGGTGCTAGTTCACTCTGGTCAGTAGATAATGGTCAGGAGATGATATTTTGTTGGGTTCCCTAGCTAACCATGGTGATTAGCTCAGTTACTTTTTTAACTACTTAGGTAAATAGTAAAAAAAAAGCACCTACCTATTATGTATAAACATTTTACTTACCTAGGAGTCACCTATTTTTTTACCTATTTATCAATGGTATATTGGACCTACTCCTTGCAATATGGGTTATGAAAGTGAAACCATAGATTAACTCCATCGAGGTTCATCCAATGGGTAATGTAAGTATTTACACAATGTAGTTTGGTGAGACACATGGTGGCTCTTAAGAAAATAGGTGCATGTGGATGATTAGTACACAGCTAAACACCATGGTTAGCTATGGGACATGAATGCAATGAAAAAGTGTTTTCCGTCCACATACCATTCATCCTCATGGCGCATGTTAGGGGCGTAGCTTCAATCTTGGCTTGGCCCGTTCATTAATTGCTTGCTAAACTTGTGACCCGTGCTCTTAATCTTGACACAAACTCACTTCAACCAGTTAAACCTCCTACTATGAGGGCCTTCCTTTTAAGGTGAACTGAACAAGCCCAAATGGGCTATTACAAATAATGGAGATAACCAAAATAATTTCATATTGCAACTTGCTTTATGATTTATTATCGGAATTTTTCATTAAACAAATTGAATACAGAATAGCATGTGAATTCAAAGTAACTAAGTGGGAAATTCACATACAATTAACATAAATTTTCAAAACCCACATTACACATTTTTTTGGGCTTAATTTGGAAAAATATTAGAGATTTTTTAATGTGGGTTTAATCTGATTGAAAATACATGAAACATGTGTTTCCAATTAAACCCATATTAAATATTTTCTGGGCTTAATTGGAAACACATAAGAGTTTTTTCTGGGCTTTGATTTCATTAGAAAAAAACTCAGAGAATAAATAGAACCCATTCAGTTAGTTAGTTGGAAGGTTTAAATTGAGCCCATTTACATTAGACACTAGAGCAAGACTAATAGTTTTTTCCAAAAAAGAAAAAAAAGAAAACCCAGAAATGAAATGGCTCTTATTTAGAGCCAGAGTGAACTAGCACCCACCAGCACACCAATGGAGGCCGTGGATGATGTGTGAACAGAATACATCGAATAACCACAGGACCAACCATGGTGGTTAGCTATGTACATGCTAACCTATGGGACCAACCATGGTGGGTTAGCAATGTATTAAAAAGCTGTATTTAATTATATTATGAGTACACAAAATATTAAATTAATGACTATAGGAAATTATGGTCCTACAAATTGTTGAGACCTGTTATGGTGTTAAAAAAGGTCTTGTATGAAATAAAAGGTTTCCTTGAAATACTTACTTATCTGGTTATTAACTTAAAACTATCACATTTTTTGTTGTCTAAAATCAATCATTTATTGGTTTTCAGGTTACCATTAACTATAATTTACTTGGTTTGTTTATCAATTTAATGCTACAAAAAAGAATTGTTGTGTAAAACTGATTGTTTATTGAATTTTGGGATATCTTCATTTATGGTTTCTTTTTTCTTAAAATGGCGAAATATAATGAACAACAATGCAATAATAAAGCTTATATAAGTAAAGCTTGTGCAAGTTATGCTTTCAATAAAGCCCATTGGCTTTTTACACTAGGTGAGGCATGCTCCACGTACAATCGAAAAAACAATGCTAGGCTTTTTACAAGTAACAAGAAAATGGCCCATTTCAAAAAGAATGCTACATCAATGTGTGTGTCCTTGTTCCAATTAAAATTGCAAACATGAGACAAAAGAATTCAAAAACACTAGACTTGAACCTATTCAAACCCTCACATCAATTCATGCAACTTTCATAGCATACAAAAACTGATGTCCAACGTCAAAAAAAACATTATTGCACATCGATGGTCACGCACCTGTCACTTGCCAATTGGCTGGCCATGGTGGTTGTCACACAAAACATGAGAGAGTTTCTATTGGGTACTTATATAGAAACTTGAAATTTGGTTTTGTTCATTACTTTTCTTGTGTGCTTGTTGGAAAGTCAAAGTTTTTTCAACTTATGGATCATCGTACTAGGTGGGCCTGATAGGTAGTAGGTAAGCTATCTAACCCAAATGGGAAGAAGAAAAGACATTTTGTGGTGGAGGGAGGGCTGGGGGGAAGCCCTATCTGTCTATTTGTTTCTAATAAGGTTTTCCAAACCCTAAGCTCTAAGTAGGACAGACAACATTACGTTAATCTGGACCTTTCTTTCTCCCTTCTCATCCATATGAGACTTTGTCAACAGAAATTTTCCAATAACCAAAAGCACAAATCTGGGAGAGGACATGGAAGTACAAAACCAGAGAATCTAAGTCCAAGTTGGAATTGCTACAAGTCAGATGTCAAAGACTTAAGGGAGGGACTGATAATCATGGAGATTCTAACTCAGCTACCAACTGCTTGTAACCAGTCAGCAGTAGGAGGCTTGGATGTTTACCTAGAATTGTTGACCAAGGTAGGATGGATATGAATGCCTCCAGCAACTACTGGGCTCCCCAAAGTGTGAGGACCTGCAACAAACATGTGCACCACCCACCTTGAGTCCTTGACCAAACAACCCTCCTCCCCCTTGAAAGACATACAGATTTCCTAATAACCAAAATGCTTTGAAAATAACAGAGTGCCAACAACAAACACTCTGCTTTTCTAGAGATGCGCTGAATTGCTATCAGTATAAAGCAAAAAAATGAATATCAAATATCTTCATCAATGTAGAGAATTTCTCCACACTCATGCTGTAAGTAAAATCCAGGGAGAGTATTTAGAGATGACCTAATAACAAGGTCAGGGATAAAATTGAGTTCTGACACATAACAACAACAACAAATCAGCAAGCGTGAAAAAAAGGAGGAAAACCCAAACCAAAAGAAAAGAGAAAAGCAAGACTGAAAAACAAAGGGATAATAATCAGCTCAGATAAGAATGCTTACCCTGAGAGAACTGATCATCAAGCCAGGAAAAGGCTTTTAGATACTCAAGGATGCTGCTTCCAGGGAAGGAGAATGCTTAGTATCACGAGCATGGTTATCAATGTTCTTGTTGGGGCAGAGAAACAACCAACCCCATTGTGACTCAAGTCACAAAAATAGACCACAAATCTGATAAACTAGACTTAAAAGAGACCTGCTGCAAAGCCAAGGATTGCTCTAAACATTGCAAAGATCCTTGACTCATGACATTCTCCAAAACTACAAATTGACTTATAAGAGAGTATAACTTTGAGCTTCTGCTAGTCTAGAAGTCAAGTTGCAACAGAAACTTAATCTCAATGGTGCGTCCATAAATACCTCTCCAGCTAGACATATTAACCAGCAATTGTTGCCCACAACCAGAGAAAACAGGGAAGCAATAAAACTGTGGCTCTGCAACAGCTAGGCTCTTGTTGAAAAGATGTGAAAGTTGCAGTTGCATTGTTCCTGGTAACCCTCCAACTTGAATCTAGCATACAAGATCATGCTTTTCCTTCTGTATTTGGTAATATCATGTGAAATGGAAATATACAAAGTGATTGGAAGACAAATTCTGATTTCAACTCTGCCAACACCCAAGTGTAAATTGACAATTTTTGTCAAAGGACATTCCAATAAGTCTTGTAAAGACTCATAATTTGGCAGTTCTTTGAGCTTTAAGTTCCCTGCGCAAGATCTTCCCAGATGCTGATTTGGGAATTGCAGGAATAAATGTAACTTGACGAAGCCTCTTGTAGAACACCACCTAGACAGAAGAACAGAAGACATGCATCATCCATCATCAGCACTGTATTAGATCATGTCTCAGAGATACTATGGCTTGTCCATAAGCATTATTGGCATACTGCCACTAACAGGAAGGTGATATAATCCAGTCTAGTAGTCCTTCCATTAGAAATGCAAACAAGAAAGCTGGGCCTGCACAAATCTTATTCTTCATCTAGAACTCATATTTATAGAAACCAGCACTACAGCACTGCCCATTCTAATGAGAAAGAGAGTAATTTCCTAGCATTTGCAACATCAATAAACAGACCCCACAGAAACCTCACCTGTTTGTGGATGAAGTCTATAACCTCAGATTGGGACAAATTGCTCCCTGCTGCCCGGACTACATATGCTGTTGGAACTTCCCCAGCTTCATCATCAGGGAGGCTGCAATTTTTATCAGCAAAGTCCAAGAGTGATAAAAGGGTGAGTTGCAGCCATTTGTAACATTGGTATCCAGTATCAAGAATGTTGAAAGGGCCATGAATGACCAAATACTGACAACTGGCACTTAACCATCACTTCAATGTGAGAGCATCATGGATACATCTGCAGAATGTAATCAGGGAAAGGAAGAGTGCGCAACATGATCTCCTCTCTTTTAATAAACCCCAGAATGAAATGAATTTTTCTGAGAACAAAGGCTGGCAAGGAACTGGTGACATACGGTACTACTGCAGCATCCATGATCTCAGGATGTGTGAGCAGCAACCCTTCCAATTCTGCTGGTGCAACCTGCCCCATTGCCATCACAAGAATGATTATATTGCTCTGCTTTCATGTGCTCACTGGAACGATAAATTTGGACGTCACTAAATTGGACATTTCTGGCAGTGGCATGTGCGATTTTGAATAGATTTCTTGCATTCTAGTTCAGTTTGATGGTTTCAGGTTTAGGACTCATTACCTAGATTCTGCCTTGCTACAATAGCCACTCTTAGAAACTGTGATGTGAGCAAGATGGAATACCTGAAATCCCTTGCACTTGATTAGCTCCTTGATACGATCAACAATGTATAGAGAGCCTTCATTATCAAAGTAGACAATGTCACCAGTGTGCAGCCATCCCTCCTTGTCTAGTGTTGCAGCTGTCTCCTCGGGTTTCGCCAAGTAGCCTGCAATCACAAGCTTTCTCAGCCTTCTCTGTAAAAGGCTCAGGTAAGCCAAGAGAAATGGAACATAGGAATGGCAGATCCTGAACTTTATAGGCTTGTCCAGTATGTGCTTGTGAGCAACAAAATAGGACAGGAAATTCTAGCTGCTGGAATGTCCGACCACACTCTATCCTTCTCCAATATCTCTGGGCTCCCCTTGTGTTGCTCTTTCTCATCATCTGAATCAACAACCTAAAAAAAGAGCAGACTGCCAGACAGAGAGGAAGAAAAGAGTTGGTGGGTTGGGACAGAAGAAACCTTGCATGATGTTGGGACCACGCACCCAGAGCTCACCAACTTCATTGGGAGGCACAGACTTTCCAGTGGCAACATCCACAACCTTGGCCTCCATGTCAGGTACCAGAGGACCACATGAGCCAAAGTGGGTATTGCCTTCCTTCACCGTGGCAACTGAAACCAGTCCTGAAGTTTCTGTTAAACCATATCCCTGATGATTAACCCCCCCTGTTAATTAGGTGTCACATCAAGCAAAAGAACTTTACAACAGTCTGGAATTTCTTAAAAAGGCACAACAAGGCACAACTTGTGAAAATTACAACATAGTGAATAACCACCAGCTCAAAGCACCTTCAGATACAATCATCACAACTTGTTGTCGATGGTTACAGAGCGTAATGCAAAAGCTTACATTGTATTATCTGGCCAAGGAAAAGTGAAGAATAAGATAGTGGAGTAGTAGCAATGGTGAGTCTACAGTAGGCCACATTTTCTCAGGATTGTGTGAAATTGGACAACTGAACACAAAAGAGAAATTGGATCTGGTGATGGGTTGATCATCAGCTTAGCCCATGCAGCTCACTTTCTTAAGACCTGAAAGCTTACTAAGTCCGAATTCCTTTGGAGCTTCTGAGGATGGATAAGATGAGTAGTGCAGAGTTGAAAATATTCATTCAGATAAACTAAAAGAGCTGTTTTGATTGTGCTGTTGAAAGAAGCAGCAAACTAGTTGGAAGGTCCAAAGAGGTTGCTCCAGCTTTCTTCGGGTTGTGAAACCCTAATGCAATTTTTTTTACTGAAGGAAGGATGCTTGATTCTTCAAACATCGAGACGGCTTGTGGAAGAGATTTTTCAGCTGGAATAAATGAGAGACTGAAACGGTATTGTTTGATCGAGAGAGAGCCCATACCTGCCGAATTCGCAAAGATGGAAAGAGTCGTGCAACTTCCTGCATCAGATCCTTTCCAAGTGGAGCAGCACCGCTGGTGAGCTCCACCAAAGAGCTCAGGTCATAGTTTCCCACTACCTTTTGCTTTGCGAGGGCGAGCACAATGGGAGGCACGGCAGGAAAATCCGTGACGCGGTACTTCTCAATGGTCCTCAGAGCGAGCTCTAATTCGTACTTCGGTAGAGACACGACAGTGGAGCCTCTTTGCAACTGACAAAACGTCACAATGATAAGTCCGTAGACGTGAAACATCGGCAAGAGCATCAGCTTGACGCGCTGCCTCAGTTCGAGATCCGGACCGTACTGGAACTGCATCGCCGTATACATGCAATTCCGATGCGTCAACACCACGCCTTTGCTCAACCCCGTCGTCCCGGAAGAGTACAGGAGTACTGCAGTGCTATCTTGCCGCACAGCAACCCGAGGCGCTTCCGCGGGATCAAACGTCAATAGATCCGAAAACCGCGACACTTGGACCGCTGCCGATTTCTCCTCTTTCGCAACGACTTGCGCGACGGCTTCCGCATCTCCGAAAAAGATCACAGGGAGACCGAAGGCTCTTACCCTGTCAAGAAGCGACGGAATTGTCACGATAAGCCGCGCTTTCGAATCTTGGACCTGCTTCAGGATTTCGCGCTCCGTGTAAGCAGGATTGGCCGTGGTCGTAATGGCGCCGAGAGACGCGACCGCGTAGGCTACGACAGGAAACCAGATCGTGTTTGGACTGAGAATAAGCACTACATCTCCTTGCACGATTCCGAACCGCTTCGTCAGTCCTGCCGCCACGGCTCGTACTTTCTCCTTGAGATCGTGGAAGCTCAATCCCTCCCCGGTTAGACCGTCGATAAGCGCGAGCTTGTTACGATACCGCGGATCCCTCGTGTTCTTACAGAGGAAACTAAAGATATCAACATAAGGATCGGAAATCTCCGGCAACGCCGGCCGCAATGGACCTCGATACACTCCCGCTTCACTATCGTATGTACTGTAACTAGCCATAGCCAAAACACACACACACACACACACACACACACTCTCTCTCTCTCTCTCTCTCTCTCTCTCTATGTCTCTCTCTCAACCTCACCTCACCTCACTCTCGATCGAGGACGACACGGTTCCGTTCGACGACGTCTAAGAGAACTTGATGCAAAGTTCACCAAACACACCGAATTCTTGGCCAAAAAACTTGGCGAAACTTGCAATCGATTCGCGCTTATTTCTTCAACTGAGAAACGCAAATTCCTCTCTCGTTTCTGTCTGTCTGTGTATCTGTGACTCTGAGTGTGTGTGCGCGCGCCCCTCTGTCTGTCTGTCTGTCCCTCCCTCTTCTCTTTCTCTCTCCGTGTGCTTCCGTGTATCTGCGGCTCTGTGTGTGGAGGAATTGCGGAAACATAGAAATGGGCAACAAAGAACAACAGGGACAATTGGGGGGATTGGAACTGGGGATAAGAATTCCACAAAGTTTTTGTAGTGAAATGTTGTTTTTAGAGAAAATTGGGGACTCTTGTTCAAAAGAAGGAAGAAATTGACCAATTTGAAGCCAAATTTGGACCAGCAATTTTGTTTCTGGGGATGGGAGGGT
>Ga0209611_10014392_pt1 | contig 10578 bp, 3 predicted proteins | sample S1TSphgellanicum_3_FD_187693 | JGI IMG/M metagenome (GOLD analysis project Ga0209611, IMG submission 187693) | Host-associated microbial communities from peat moss isolated from Minnesota, USA - S1T2_Fc - Sphagnum magellanicum MG (SPAdes) (version 2) | ecosystem: Host-associated > Plants > Peat... | reverse complement strand
TGAGTTGCAAATGTCCAATGCAATTCAAAAATTGAGTTGCAAAACCAGTTACAAAACACCCATTTTTTTTCGTAATGTAACATCAATTTTCTATACCTCTTCTTCCATTCACCCTTGAGTGGAACTACTCTTAAAGCCCTCCTTTGAATAGTCGCCGCCACTAACTCGTGATGCCTCCACCTCCATCCCAACCATCTTGCTTGGTTGGGCATACTTTGAAAGTTCACCTTTTCATGATGCAGCAACCCCCTTACCTTACTTTGACCCCTCGTGATATGTCCAACCTTCTATTAGCCAAGATCTCACATCTTCATCATCATTCCCCACTCCCTTCCATTTCTTCACACAATATTCATCACCTTTGAGGTGGAGGGAACGATCAACAATGTTTTCCTCCCTTCTCAATTTCAAGAAGAAGTTATTGTTGTTATCATGACCTAAACATAATTATTAACACCTTTCTAAAAGCCACCTTCACCATGTTTATACTTATTAATCTAGTAGACTTAGTCAATTCATGTGAGGACAAGTAACCCTATCTTAACCTAATTTAGCCCAACTTATCTTATCCAAACCACCCACCCCCTAGCAATCCATTTGGGATAAAATCAAACATACTACCCTATTCCATGAACCTCGGGTTAACCCCAAAACTCCTTTAGTTGATTTACAAACTTATAACCAAAATTGGGTTTGGTTAATTGGAGCCCAACAAGCCTTAATCCAAGACTTGTTTATTGGGTTGTTGGATTCATGGTCTTACATAAGTTTTATCCAATTTACAACCAAAGTTCAATTGCCCACCCCTATATAACCTTGTAATTGAAATATGGTCGTTAGCTCCTATCCAACTTTTTACTTTCATATTAAAAAAATTACCTACCAAATTTGGGTGAGTGGAAAACAAAAAAAGGTGAACCCTTGACTGAAATATGGTTGTCAGCCCTTAGTTATCCAACTTGTGATTGATGTTCTATCACAAGCCTATGTTTTAGCTTGTGGCCAAAATCTGGTCATTAACCTTTATCTAGTTTATGATCGAAATCCAATTGTCAACCCCTTATCCAACTTGTGACCATGTTGAACTTAGCATATTTTGTGGCAAATTGTTTTCCCCAAAATAATATTCTTTCAAACATTCCACTTTTTTCAAAAAACAATTTGCCAAATGTTGAAATTAAAAAAGATTATCATTGTTTCAAGTGAATAGTTCTATGGCCAATGGATCATAAATGTGATAACATCACAAAACTGAAAAAAACCATGGCTCAACTTTCTATTTTGATATTTTGAATATTACTTACCAAATTTGGGAAAAAAAGGTCAAACCTTATTTAGGTTGCAACTAAAATCTATTCATTATCCCCTATCTAGCCTATAATCAAAATTCACTCCCAATCCCTTGTTTAGCTTGTAGTTGTCGTTTACTTGTTAGGCTTGGCTAGCATATGATTGAAATCCAATCTCTAGCCCGTTATCCAACTTGCTTGTTCATTGGGCATGCAAATGTTTTAGTCCTTGAAATGTTAATTAAAATTACGATGATGTAGAAAAAATGGCCATCATTCCCTTGAAGATTTAAGCAAATTTAGTTATATACCACATATGAATGATAAATTTTTAATTACTTTTTAATATCGCGGGCTATGCACTAAACATGAAATATAAAAATTTGGTAATTCCTACTTTTTTTTTTGCCAACTTGTGGGGATTGAAAACCTTGAAGAACACTTCATTTTCAAAATAAAATTTGCATGAAGTTAATTTTCTAGCAAATGATTGATATTAAAAAATAGGTTGGTTTACTTGCATCCCTCATAAAAATAGGATGTGATGTTAGGATGCAACAACAAAAAGGAATATTACACAAATTAAATCATCAAAAAATACTACAAAAATTGAACAAAATAATAACTACTACATAAATTTTAAATGCAAAAATGAATATGGTAGAAATAAAGTGCAAGAAAGAATAATACTAAAATCACCATCAAAATTGAAAAAAATCTAAATTCTAAATTCAAGTTGAAATTCTCTAATGTCCATTGCAAAATAAAGAATGTACATCCAATTTACTATTGTTTAAGGTATGTTGATTGATAATGTCATTAAACCTCAAAGACTACATGGACCAATGATAACATTATTTTGGTGGAGTCCAATTGTAAGGAGGTCCCATTATAATGTCCACAATGAACTATAGATTTTTTTTGTTAGTTGGGATTCGCATTATTCATGTTTCTACGTGTTAACTTGCAATCTAACATGGTTGATGAATTGATGAAATAGGTGGTGTTTATCTATTCTTGCCATATAAAATGTGCAAGTTTGATTAGTAAATATTCTTGGATTTTCAGGTTCAAAGGGGTGTTAATTCCATTTTTTGAAAAGATTCATTACAAGAAATCATGTTGATTGCAACCCATTTGTTTATGACTTCATCACAAACTTTCCCCCACCATGTATTTATGCCTTTACAACACTTTAATAATGTGTTCAAGGTTAAGTGTTAGTTAAGTGTTAATAAATTATTGAGATAATGTTATTATGGCATTGTAACACAATGTTCGATCGTCACAATGTGTTACAATGCAATCATGACATCATATCAATGACTATATCAACACTTAGTTAGCACTTAACCTTGAACACATTGTCAAAGTGTTGTAAAAGCACTAAACCTTGTAGGGGGCAAGTTTATGATGTTGTGTCCAAATCAACCATTTTTGCAATTGTTGATGTGATTGCTAATGTGATTGTCCTCCATGGCATATAGTAAAAACGACTTATAGTCACATATTTGACTACAAAGTGATTTAAAGTTGCATATGCAACTACGACTTGAAATAAATATCGGTTTGGATGAGAATGAAAATGAAAAGTGCATTTATATCATCCATTTCTAATGGTTGGGCAAAAAAAAATGAGAATGTAGTTGTTTTTGCAACTTATGATGTGATTCATGGGCCACTAAACACCAAATTGCATCTTATTCAACTTGAATGTGACTATAGATCCTTGTTGCAAATATACATGTAACTAAATGTGAAAAAAAAGAAAGTTAGCATATGAAAATTTGCAAGGTTTAATGATTTAAATTATTTTCTCAGTGTTCTTGAATGAATTAAGTGTTAGATGTGTAATATGGTTTGGTAGGTTTGTGAAGATTTCATAACACCAATCAAAATTGTAAAAATGGACCATTATTTGGACTTTTTTACATTATAAGGTTTTGTGTCAACGTGAAATGTTTTTTTTTTAAACATTAAATGGGTTTGTTGGATTAGTGATTTGATTTGATTTTTTTGGAGTGAATTTCAACAATCCATTGTAATTGGCATTTAAGTTTGATATGATTGTTACATGTTACTTGAAAGTGCACTTTGTTTCAAGTTGTTAATTTTGTGTTGGAGCCAAAATGCCATTGATTCATAATAAGATTTAGCCAAATTTGGCTAATACAGACAAAATGAAAATAATTTTTTTAAAACATCATTTTATATTTATGGCTACCTATTCGAACCATGTATAAAAATTTGGCAACTTTTTAAAAATTTCAATAAAATAGTAACTATTGAAAATCTTTAAAAAAATGGCATTAATGCTTTTTAATTTAATTTAATTAGGGGTTTAGGAACAAAAATTTCTTACTTGTGTAGCCTATGTAGGTGTTTACAAATTTTCCATGTAGTGTGTATATAGGTGGGGAACACAAAGCCCATGTGGTGCAACTCAATCTAATACAAGGACAATTTTTTTTTAAAATAATTAAATTAAATTGGGTCCACTTTTCTTTGGATTTTGGTGAGGTGATCCCTAGTGGTACCACCCAAAAATTGGTTTGCCCATTTGATTCAAATTCTCAATTTGCACATATGAATTTTGCCATGTCCACCTTGCAAACTTGAACCATTTACGATAAGTACAATCTATGTTGATGTTAGCATCCAAATGAAACCTTCTTTTCATGCTTGGCTCAAGTTTGCCTTCTACCCCTTTTCCACACACAAAGAACTCTTAATTTATTCTTAAGAAAAAGGTTTGCCCAATCCATCCACCAAGTCACCTTTTCATGCAATAAACAAATTTAGCTAACGAATCTTCTTTAAATGGGTAAATTATTGGCACTCGTTGTACCAAGTTGAAATCATCCTTTAGCTTGTTATCCTCCAATGTTAAATATTCCTTGAGTTATGATCATGTTCAAACTTGGGGTCCTCCAAAACTTCTTTGATCATTTTTTGCATGGCAATCCTATATCATCCAATCCCTTCCAATTGGAGATTCACATAAAACACAGTCAAGGTGACTATATCTTTTGGTAAGAAGAAATCCAACACAACATTCGACATTATTACTATGCCTTTGGCCAAGGCTAGTTTTCCCTTGGGACACTTTTTTGTTTCTTATGAAAAGAAAGTTTAAAACATGTCGACCTAATGCTACACTAGTTTTCTTATGAATAATCTTCTCAAAGGTGTTTGGACATTGGGTCTCATGAAGAATCCTCAATAAAGTGAATCATAAACGTTGCCCTCGCTAGGCTACTAGTAAAGCTTTGGACCATTCACCCCACAATCCCCACCCCCTAAACAATTATTGTTAATAACAACCATAATTTTGAAAGGTTAAGGTAATCAAGCACATGACCCCCTTAGTTGTGATTCAAAAAAAGGTAAAAACATATTTTGCACACATTTGTTTCCAATTTCTTGAGCTCCACCCAAGTTCCTTGTGTTGATTGCAAAAACAATTTAAGTCTAAAAACTTATGGTAGCAAAAACAAAGGTTGAAAAAAATGATAGAATGAGATTGGTGGCAATCTTTTATATTAATGTTCAAATCTTGTGAGGCACAACAAATGTTGTAAATGGTGACCAAAAGTTGGTTGTTTCGTATTGCCTTTGTTTAAGGAGTGATTGTCCTTGTCTAAAAGGTGGTCGTTCCTTAAACAAGGTGAATCAAAATTCAATTGCAAATGATCTTAGGACATGGGTCTTAAATTGGGGTGGTCACTCTTTATACAAGGGTGATTGTATTTCGATCACACTTTTTAAATAGGGGTGGTCTTCTTAGATATGGGTGGTTGCTTGTGGATAGCGATGTCCATTTTAAGACAAGGACAATTGTACTTTGGTTCTATTCCTTATATAAGGGGGACAATCGTAACTTGGTTATGCTCCTTAGACAAGGGTGACCACAATTCAAACAATCCATGGAGATGATTTAATAATATTGCAATTAGATTTTGTAATTTAAATGGGTGAATTTTTTCTAATGATTTCACAAATGGTTGAATTTGATTTAAATGGTTCGATGGATAGCTATGATTAATCTTTGTTTTAAAAAATTTAAAAGAATTTTCTTGCATCAACATTAATGTTGTCATAAATGATTAATGAAGCCCACATGTGTTGGGTTTTAAAGAGTAACTTTTGTTTTACATAGTCTACATGTGTGAAGTTTGTAAAGGTAACTATATTACCCTTGCTACAAAAATTATTATATTCAGCTAAGGTTTTTCTTAGGTTGACCTTAAACCAATGTGATGAAAAGCTACATTGGCATCAAATAAATGTGATTAACATGATGTGACAAGGCCAATGCTAATAACCTTAAACCACAATTGAATAAATAAATAATTTTTATATTTATTTTTAAATATAATACAAGAAATTTGATGAAAATATAATCAATTAAAAACATACATTAAAAATTTACAAACCATTAAAAAGAAATTATATTATATTTGGTCGTATACATAAGTTATGATTTTAATCAAACTTGTTTTTTGACTACATGTATCAAATTTTCGATCACACACAAAATCATATTTCATTATTTTTGCTTTCAATTATTTATATTAATTTTTTTTTCACATATTTTTTCAATTTTTTTCTATTCAATGGGCATGTATTAAATTTTCCATTCCTAATAAAATGCATGTTTGTTTCACCTTACATTGAATGCTTTTGGTGGGTGTAAACAACTTGGATTAAGGTTAAGTTAAGCCCACAAGTTCAACATCCCTTAAAAATTGAAATTTGGAACCTAAGGTTTAAGGATAGTGTACACCATGAAAATGTTGTGTAAGATTCAAAAATATAGGACACATTTTAGGTACAAGTGGTACTAGTTGGTTTATAAGATGAGTATCGCAACCCTAACCTTGGGCTTGCAACCAAGGCAAGGGCTTGCAAAAGTGCGAGCCAAGAGTGAAGCCCGAGAATCACATTTCATGCTCTTAGGAATGTAGGAAAATGTGAGGGAATGAACCCCCACACTCCCAAATGAGCTCCCATTTTGGGAGTTGGAGTTTAAGTGGAAGGTGATTGTAAAGGTCAAAACTCATTGGATCGAATAATTTTTTATATCATTAAAAAGCTCTTAGAACGTTGTCTACAATAGGTTTTCATGACCCATTTGGGTACTTAAAACATAAGTTATGGCCAAAAGAAGGGCTAGGAATCAAATTGCCAATTTGACTCCCAACCACTAAAAGTTGGAAATCACCTTGAATTATTTTCATTTACGTGGTGTGCCACATATCGTTGAAAAGATCTCAATGAGAGCTACAACTTTGCTTTAGACCTCACCTCAATCAAAGGTATGTACAAGAAGTTATGGGCTTCCAAAGTCGCAGAAGTCTAAATTTTGGAGAATTTCGGGAATTTTGGGATTCCCAACTAGAGAGTCTCGGGACAAAATGACATTTGGGTGCAAGCCCTGTGGGTAGGCATAAAGAATGTTATAAGGGGGAAGGTGGTGGTTTCTTCCAAGTTGGGGCCGTGGTGAGTTTTATGGGTTTGTGTTTGCTTGTGATTCGTCTGTGCACCAAAAGTGCTCCAACTACACATTAACTAACTTGTTATTTGATTTGTGTAGGTTTGTAGGAATAATTTCCCCGCTTGTCACTCGTCCTAATCCCCATCCCGGAGCTCCAACACAACCATCTACCTTCGAAATGTTATGAGCTAGGGAACGTACCCTAATTCCTTATCCTTCCATTATTTTCACATTTGGATTCACAGTTGAATCTGTCAAGGAGTTTGGGGGTGCGTCAATGAGGGGTTTAGTTTTGACTATTAACATTATCGTCATCATCACCATCATTAGGAATGAAGTTGTCAAATTTGGATTTTGTTACTAGACAATTAAATTGTTTCACCTTTATTATGGGACATGGATGAACTCTATGGAGGCATTAAGGGGTCCCATTGTATTCAACAACAATTAGCACCATCAAATTAAATGACCATCCAAGAATTTGTCAATTGGTCTAATATGTAACAATTGGGTATAAACACATTAAAGGTGAATCACTTTAAGCAAAATATGGTGATGTATAACATTTGTATGACAATGTATGGTGAATTTTTCCTTGGTGGCAATATAAATTGGCAATCCAAAATTCAAGCAAAAAACTTGTGGAATATGCATGACAAGTTTTTGTAACTCGAACTTCATTTTGAATCAAAATTATCTTTGATCCAATGGTCAAATTAAGAGGATTGAGTACATTCAATATATATATTATATATAACATGTATCAATTTACAACCATAGGGTGTCATATTGGGTGACATATTCCATTAACAAGGGAAAAACAAAATGGAAAAAAACAATTATGCCCACTCAACGATCTTCCCTTCTTTCATTAACTTTTTAATTAAAATAATACTTTTTTTAATGGCTTACCAACATTCAAAATCATGTTTCTTGGTAAAATATTTAAACAAAAGTAATAATTTTTAAAAAAAATTGGTGTATTATCTTTTTTATATCATTTTCATTCTTCACCTAAAATTTCATACAAAAACATCACCTATAAACTCTTTTTTGAAATATACTTCTCATTTTTCATACTCCATGTTGGGCATTTTTTTTAATCCAAATATATTCTTCACATATAAAATCTTCATTTTTTGTTGAATGTTTTTGAAAAAATGATGAAATCAAGTTCCAAACTTCTCAAATCTACCTAAAGTTCATAATATTGTCATCAAATTTGGTGTACACAACTTGTCAAATTTTTGAATTACAAACAAGTGTACTTTGTGACAACAATTTTGGGGGACTTTAATGTGCTTATGCCTAAATGCATAATTCACAATTATTCACACCTTTCATGGCATGGAAGGGGTTGTTTCAATCTTTGGAAAGTTGTTATTAGACAACTATCATGAATTCAAATGCGCCCATGTAATTTAAATTGAAAAGTGGCAAGTGTATTAATTGCCCAATTATGTTTCCATCATTAAATTATTGTGGTCCTAAGTGTTGCCATAACTTCAAGTACAACTATGACAACTCTTAATAGGAATTTAACGAGTGGAAGTGGGAGTGCGCATAGCCATTAAAAGAGGTAATGCCAACCCTTCCATTAATGGATGGGTCCCCATGTTGGCATTCAATCATATTGTGGAATTCTTCCAAAAGTTATGAAAAATTTACCAAAAGGTTTAAATGAAAAAAATGTAAAGTTTGCAAACATTTCAACATAACCCACATAAGAACTTATAAAAGGCATACGCACGGATGAAAAGGTTAATTGCTATGACACTAAGGGTCATCCAAGCACAAAATTATGGAATATTGGACAAATAACTTAAATGACAAGTGTGGGATGTTATATTATTTCAATTCGTGCAACGCACATTAACAAATTTGTTTTAGTTGTTAGAATGCATCAAATTGAACATGACAGAAGAACATGGTGATTCTCATGTTAAATAAAAACAGTTTGAAGAACTCTTTAACATTATCGATTCAAAGATCACTTGGTTGGCCAAATAAAATCACACCATAAAAGACCAAAAGGACCAAACTGGAACAACATCACAAATTTAACATTTCATGATTAACTAATGAAAATCATGCAAAATTTGTTCAATCACAATTCGTATGTTTCACACACTAATATCATGCATTGAAAACACATTTGAGACACAAATTATTGGAAGATGTGAAATTCGTATGACATTCATTCATTCATAGGTTCAAATTTCATCCATTAACACATTTATCTGTGTGTCAAATGTGTTTTCAACGCATGATATTCGTGTGAAAAATGTATGAACCTATGAATGAACGAATTTCACACAATTTTCATTATTAATTTGTCACATGCCAAATTTGTGATGAAGGTGGTATGTTTTTAGCATATTCTATTAAGCAAGGAGGAGAAGAAAAATGTTGGAAATGTGATGAGTCTTATCAAAAGAAAGATTGCCCCAATCCATTTCATGCCACCATCACAAATTTAACATGTGACGAATTAATAATGATAATCATGAAGTTTGTTCATTCGTAGGTTCATACATTTTACACAAGAATATCATGCATTGAAAACACGTTTGACACACGGATAAATGTGTTGATGAATGAAGTACCAATGCATGAATGTCACACGAATTTTGCATCTTCGAATAAATTTGTGTCAAATGGGTTTTCAATGCACAATATTAGTGCATAAAATGTACAAATTATGAATGAACTAATGTTACACAATTTCCATTTTAAAGTCGTGAGATGTTAAATTTGTGATACCACCTCTAACTTTAACTTTATCTAACCATATTTCCATTATAAAATTTGTGGTTGTGATGTGAATCATTATTTCACTTTTCATCTAGAATTATGGCAAGGTCAATCATTGATGACCAATGTTGGGAAAAATAAAGATTTCAAAAAAGGTAAAAAGTGAAAATTGAAAAGTGATCAATAAGGTGTCAACAACCAAACCAATTCCAATTTAAGCCAACACCATGGAAATAAAATTCACACTTTTGGAAGCATGATGACATAGGTGAAATTCAATGTACATGTTTAAGGTAAAGCTAAGGTATTGAATTAATATTGAGAAAACTTGTTGTCCTTTGGTTTGAATGTTGACCTAGGATATTTTTATGGAGCTGAATTTTTAAGCCCATTGGTCCCAAATGTGACGATTTTAAATATTTTGAAAGACCACACTTCAAATAGTAAATAGAAACCATATTAAGGTTTCAAATCTAATCAAAATATTTTTGACAATTACACCAATGATAATAACAAATGTTTGAACACTTAAACCACAAAGTGTTAATGAAAGGTTACATCCTTAATAAGGGGGAGTTCAATGTTAAGTTTGCTTATTAGAAGCAAGTTATTGCATGAGCCTAGAGCCTAAAGTTAGAACTTGGGATGGTAAAATGACTTTTCCCCTATACAAATGCAAGTAAAACCCAAAAAATTAATTACAAAATGAATGTTATACAAGTACACCTAGAAACAAACATGGGGATGAATGTAAGCATTCATCTTCATCATGGATGAATGTTCTATTTTATCATTAAATTTTTATCAATGAAACTTTTTTCCCCTTAATTTTAATTAATTAAAACTTCATGAAACACAATTTAATTCTATATGATATAATATTTGTTGATAATATAATATAAATTCCATTATAAATTCATTTAGTGGCTATGGTTTAAAATGCCATTATTTTCAATATGTCTTAACTATATTACTATTATCATGTTAACATCCACCCCCATGGTCGTTGTTTATTTTTTTAAATGATTTTTTTTTTTT
>Ga0209611_10014391_pt1 | contig 10579 bp, 10 predicted proteins | sample S1TSphgellanicum_3_FD_187693 | JGI IMG/M metagenome (GOLD analysis project Ga0209611, IMG submission 187693) | Host-associated microbial communities from peat moss isolated from Minnesota, USA - S1T2_Fc - Sphagnum magellanicum MG (SPAdes) (version 2) | ecosystem: Host-associated > Plants > Peat... | reverse complement strand
TCTGGCTATAAGGGTCAGATTGTTGTAACATCTTTCAAGGACAATTTTTGCATAATTTTTTTTGTTGAAATGATATTCAAGAACCTTAAACCTAAGCTTTCACGCCATATCAAGGACGTTCTACACACCACTATTCATATGCTTCTACATATGGAAAAGTATGTAGGACATAAATTTCTTGGAGGACATTCTAACCACTAAATTTAGGTTGGTAGTGAGTCAATTGCACAACTTGGATTTGCAAAACCTCAAAAAGCTTAATCACCATTCATCCTCTAGAGTCCCAAGGACTTGTACCATATGCATGGCAATTTAAGCCAACTTGATATTTTTTTTTAAAAACAAGGAAACATTCTAAATGTTGAAAGAATGTATGAAACACATGTCAAAGGATTCGCATCAAACAATTTAACCATGACAACACATGAATTTGCCACTATCATTTTCATCATCGCTTCCCTGTTGTAGATGTTATTAACTTAAGGTTTTGATAGCGAATCAAGTTCATGGTGGCGTTAAAAAACCTTCGTCTCTTCATTCCCATTATATCTTTCATCATTATGTTATATGCAGCTTCATTTTCTTTCATTTTCTTTTGAAACATAACATTATTATGCCTGAATAGTTTTAAAAACATGTACCATGTCTTATTTTACATGTTGAAGCTTTTTATTGTTTGCAGGTTCATAATGGTTTGTACACTATTTTTTAATGATTGACACATGTACCAAAGGTAAGGAAGTTGCACATCGAATATTAGTTTGCAAAAAGGACAAGTTGTTTCATTGTGTCATGTTCATTTCCTTGTTCTTTCACTACATCAATATGTATTCAAATTCACTTTATGTTACACTATATTTTGAGGGAAATTGGTCAAATTTACTATGGTGAAAGTGTGCAACCCCTTAATAAACAAGGACCAATTGCTGTGAATAGATGAATTCACTATTAGCTAATTGAATCCGCCAATAGTTAAACCATTAATAATAAATTCATTAATAGTTAAATCATTAATAATAAATTCACTAATAGTTAAATCATTTATAATAAATTCACTAATAGTTAAATCATTTATAATAAACTCACTAATAGTTAAATCATTAATAATAAACTCATTAATAGTTAATTGTGAACCTAAGTTAGGCACATACGAACCTTTAGTAACTTATCTAACCTAAATTAAAAACCTAACCCACCAACCTAAGGTGCAAGCATGAAGGTTTGAACCTTTCACCTCCTTTCACCTCCATGTTTAATGAGCAAATGTTTAAACATTGAACCATTATTTAAATGAATGATATTTTTTTATCATCACATTTTTTATGCACATTTTTTTTACCCTAGGTTATTTTTACAAATTCTTGACAAATTTTTATTATTCTACCATAAGCTATTATAGGTTATCCTATCATACGTTATTCTTAGCTATTTTACCCTAAGCTACTATTGGTTATTATATCTTAAACTATTTTTTACTAGTCTACATTATTTACCATAGGCTATTACTGGTTTTTTTATTGTAAACTATTCTTGGTTATTTTAGGCTATTTTAGCTTAAACTATTTTGGTTATTCTATAATAGGCTATTGTTGGCTATTCTAAGTTATTTACCATAGGCCATTTTTGGTTATTCTATCATAGACTATTGTTGGTTATTATAAGTTATTTACCATAGGCTATTTTTGGTTATTCCATTGTAGGTTATTGTTGGTTATTTTAAGTTATTTATAATAAGTTATTGTTATCTATTATATTATAATTTATTATTGGTTATTATTGGTTATTCTATTGTAAGTTCATTATTACAAAATGTGGGTGCAGTTCACTAGTCCGTGTTCACTGGACCAATGAATTCACTCAAAATATAATGAAATCACTTGGCATCTTTTGTTGTAATGGTTATTCTTGATTATTTTAGGTTATTGATGATTATTTAAAACTATAATGCTGTAAATTTTTCTTGGCTTTTTAAAATTATTATACCTTAAGATAAAATAACCTATGATAACATAAAGTAGAATGACATTGAATAGCCTAAAACATAACTTGTAATAACATATAATAATTTAAAATAAAATAACTTAAAATATAACCTAGGGTTAGTTAAATAGTTTAACTTAAAATAATTTAAAGTAGGCTTTTAATATGTTAGGATACCTCAAAATATAATAACTTATAATAATTTAATGTACAACATAAGTATAATAACTTATAATAACCTATAATAATTTAGGGTATAACTTTGCATAGCTTGGGATAACCTAAAATAAATTAAAATATTTAAAACAACCACACAAAAATAAACATATTTACCATAATAAATTATAATATAATGAATTATGTCAACTAGTAATGAAACATGATGTTTATATAGTGACTCTATAATGAAATAAACTTAACCATGGTGAAATCATTAAGGTGTAGTGAACCTATTTCACTTCTAAGGTCTCATAATGATTTATGCTAATGAATTGCACCCCACTTTTTTACTAAATTACTAATTGAATGTTAAAAAAAAACCACCAACATAATTTCAAACATCCATATGTATAATTGTAACCTAGTTTCTTGGGGTGCAAAAATGAAACTTTAATCACATTCAAATGTTTGATGAAATTTTCTTTCACATTGGACAGTAACCAAAATTGTGGATGTACCATACCTAAATTGTTTGTGATGCCATGAGTAAGGAATCTCCTTAGTAATTTTACAACAAGAAAATTAACAAACCCTACAACCCATATTTAATTTTTTGGTTCAATCCAATAGAAAGCAAAATGGACAAAATCCAAATTAACAAAAACGGGGGGGTGGGGGTAAAGTTAAATTTGTGCATTTTGCTCACACCTATGTGATGGTTACAAAATAAACCTCTTTTAGCACACACAAGACTTCACTAGTTTGCAAATCAAAATGAATAGCCTAGATCATGTGTTGTTGGTTCATATCAAATGTAATATTTTTGATGGTTAGGTTTTACATTCCTAGGGGTTCATTACATGGTTCATAGATCTAACCTTGTAGTTCAAATTTTGTCACATTTGTAAATGATGAACATAATTGAGGCTTTGATTTAAACCTTGTACAATTATTTTTCCAAGACCCTCATAAGGCACTTGGAATTTACAAAACTTGTGAAACTCATGGAAATGAAAGGGGCAAAATTTTGAACTCCCATGGAATGCAAAACCTAGCCATCAAAACAAATAACATTGAATGTAGTGCCTTGGGAAAACATAAGTCCCATTTACACCAAATGTCATTAACTTTTTACTAATCAAATATTTTGGAAGACATCCTTTGTGCATCTAAACTTGCACATGGACTTGGGTGAAGTTATCAACACATGAATCAACCACCACATGTTAAAGGGAAAGGAAGATTGGTAATTGCAACAAATTATGCATTGCATAACATGAACTAACAACATTTTTAATTGTCAATGGTAATAACCTCATCATAAGTAAATCACATGTATCAAGCAACACCAATAGTAGCTTTTGCGGCTTCCAAAACAATGTCATGCATGTGTCGAACCATAGCCCAAGCCATCAGGTTTGTTCAATGCATTTTGGGGTTTTGCTCAAAATTCATAAAATCAAACAAGCCCTTGTGAGCCTTGTATTCTTGCATTGGCTTGCTATGTTTTAGTGTGTGGAACAATGTGGCAAATTGAACCAATCTTTTGCATTTATCTCCAACTGGCTCATTAGTAACTGGTTATAAAACATACTTTCTCCTTTTGGAAGCATAAACAACTTCAATTTTTTTGTGCTTACAATCCTTGCTAATATACTACTCCTTTTTTCCACCCCTTTCATAGGTCTATCAATTTCTCATTCAATTAACATGTTTATGAATGAATCCCATTCTTGAACCAACAACTTATTTTTATGTTCAACTTCTCTACAAATTGTGCACACAATGATATAATTATCAGACCTACAACTTAATCCAAAATAATTTAATTACCTAAGAAATTTGATTTTTTTTGTTTTGACTCATCTTACTCATGTTTGGTTAACTTTTGGTGATGGTGACAAACATTTTATCCAAAATATCTAGTATTTTTTTTAGTGAATCCATGCTAAGAAATCATACAAAGGAATCCAATGCACTTAAACAAATCATAAACATATTAGTGGCTAGTTGCTTAGCTTTCAAAGTGGCAAGCTCATGCAAGGACGATGATTAAATCTAATTCCTATTATTGGAAGTCACATTAGATTTCATAGAAGGGTTGTCTTATCTAAGGTTGTGGGACCTATAAAAATACTTGAATTTGAAGTTTGGGGTTCATGTCTTTAAACATAATAACAAGAACAATAAAGAAAATGAATAAAAGTCCTATACAAATACAAGTCATGTGACCTAACAAAAACAAAGAACAACTTAAGTCATGACTTGTGATTCATAGGCAATAATTGTTAATCAAGGTTTGAACTTCTAACTAAAAAGGTATTATACCATAACATCCTATGATTTGTAGGTGGTCACAATGCAACCAAGACTTAAGAAAAGTTTGAAACAACTTTTGAGCTTGACAAATGCACAATGTAGGTTGTAGGTTGTAATTCACATTTGTACAATTACACCATATGCAAAGGTGAGAGTGTTACATATTTAAATAATGTGTGATCCTCATAAAGTGCATTCTATAAGTTGCAACCATGATAACATTAATAATCAAATTCAAAATTTAACATCCAACACAAATTGCAAATTCATCACTTATGATCCATTATAATCTTCATCCACAAATTTGAACATTCCAAGACCCCAAGTTTGGGAAGAGTTGTGGATCACAATCCTTGTTGTTCAATTACTAAACCAAATCAATGTACATTGCAAATTCGAATACTACATTCAACCTTCAAGAGTTAGAACTTTGGAGAGGATCATTAATTTTTGAAAGTAGGTGGCTAAAATATCACACATAATCAAACATTTAAACAAGGTCACCAATGAAACCCTTAAATCGGGTTATTAGTGTTGGCCTTATCATGTCATGTCAGTCACGTCTATTTAAACATCAACACAACCATACATCACGTCAATTTAAAATCAACCTATGGTTAAACTAAACTTAATACAATTATTTTTGTTTCAAGGGTAAAATAGTTACCCTAGTGGACATAACACATGCGGACTATGTAAAAAAATTACCATGCCAAACCAACACGTGCACTTTGGTTGAAGAATTAAAACAACATTAAATGATGAAACCATCAAATGCCATAGTAAGAAAACTTTGTTGAATTTTTTTATAAATAAAAAAATTTTAGTTGTTCATCTAATCAACTACATTGATCTCAATGGTTTGTTACATCATGTAATTAATTTTGACTATCTAGATCATGATTAAAATTTAGTCACAATATATTTAACCATGTCCATAGATGGACTGAATTTGTCCATCCTTGTCTAAATACCGATCATCCTTGTCCAAGAATATGACTGAATTTGTCCACCCTTGTCCAAGTACCAATTGCCCTTGTCCATGAGTATGATTGAATTTGTCCACCTTATCCAATAACCAATCGCCTATCCAAGAGTGTGACTAAAATTGTCCACTTTTGTCTAGGTAGCAATTAACCCTGTTTAAAATTTGTAATTAAATTTTGGTCACCTTTGTTGTCATAATCCTAAACTTAGGCTCGCGACGAAAGCAAGGGTTTGCAAAGGTGCAAGCCAAAACTAAGCCCGAGAGTCGCATTTCATGCTCCCAAGAGTGCAAAAGAGTGTGAGGGAATGAACCTTCACACTCCCAAATGAACTCCCATTTTGGGAATTGGAGTCCCAATGGACTCCCAAATTTTCAAAGGGTAATTGCAAGGGCAAAAACTCATTGGATTAAAAGTTAATTATATCATTGAAAATCAATTGGAATGTAGATATCTGAAATGGGCTCGCATGACTCATTTGGACACCTGAAACATAAGTTATGGCCAAAAGAAGGGTCGAGAATCAAATTGGCAATTTGACTCCTGACCACTAAAAATCAGGAATCACCTCGATTTCCTTACATGCAAGTGGCGTGCAACATACTGTTAGAAAGTTCTCAACAAGACGTATAATTTTTTTTTAGACCTCATCTCAATCAAAGGTCTAAAGATAAAGTTATGGGCCCCCAAATTTGCAGGAGTCCTAACTTTGGGAATTTCGAGACTCCCACTTGGAGTCCTGGAACAAAATGCCATTTAGATGCCGGTTTCATGACCAAGCATAGAGTATACTATAAGGGGGAAGGTGGTGGCTTCCCCCAAGTCTGGGCCATGGTGAATCTTATGAATCTGAGTTTGCCCATGGCTCGTCGAAACACCAAAAGTGTTCTAACTATGCACTAACCAACTTGTTGTTTGGTTTGTGCAAGTCCGTGTGAATGATTGATTACTTGTCATTCTTCCTATTCCCATCTCAGAGCTCCAACACGCCCTTCTACCCCCAAAGTTTTGTGAACCAAGGAGCGTGCCCCAACTTTTTACTCTTTGTTGTTTTCACTTCAGACTCACATTTGAGTCTATTAAGGAGTTTGGGACCGCATCATTTGTGAACAATAAGCCTTGTCCAAGAATATGATTGAATTTCGGTCGCCTTGATGAACGATTGCCCTTTCCAAGAGTGCAACCAAAATTTGGTTGCCCTTGCAAATGAGTGGCCATGTCCAAGACTAGGACTAAATTTCGGTCACCCCTACAAGGGATCAACCTTGTCCAAGAATGCGATTGAAATTGTCCACCCTTATTTAGGTAGCAATCAGCCTTGGTCAAGGAGTGCGACCAAATTTCGTTCAGATCGACAAGTGATTGCCCCTATCCAAGAATGTGACCTAAATTTTCCACCCTTATCTAAGTAGCACTCGACCTTATTGAAGGAATGCGATCAAATTTTGGTCAGCCCGACAAGCGATCATTTTTATCCAAGAGTGTGATTGAAATGTTTCGCCTTTATCTAGGTAGCAATCAGCCCTATGCAAGGAATGCGACCAAATTTTGGTCGACCTAGTGAGCGATCGCCTTTGTCCAAGAGGTGTTAGCTAAATTTTGGTCATTGTGTGGATAGGTTATGACCAAAATTTGGTCCTTCATTGAGATGTGGATTGGACAATAATCCCAAATATGGGGGTGGTGAAGAGTTTTCCAAGGTGAGGAATATCCACAAGGTCTTCCTCCTAAACACTAAGGGATGGAAATTGAAGTCCATGGGTAGGTAATCAATCCCCATAGGATTTAATTACCACAACAAATTGGACAACCCATACCTAACACAAGTGGAAGGGCGAGGAGAGCTGTAGGGCCACCTTTGCAAAGGGGACAATTTAGGCTTGCTTCAAGAATAAAATGATGGGAAAGTGTATTACAATTAGTTTAAACTCTAATTCCTCGACAAACTGGAACCTCAATATAAATTGGCCATTGCCATCCTAATGTATCATCTATTCCACCTTTCTTTGTTTGCCATACTGGGTTCTTATGCTTTGGTTGCACTTTGTAATAAATGCAAGGAACTTTGGTGCAACACAAGAGGTGGGAATGAAAGGTGAGGATGCTACATACTATGGGGTTCCTTTGCCTTATTACATCAACCTTGTAAGACTGTGATTGCCTTTAGTAATTACTACTTGGGAGGTGTGGGTTGCGGGTGAAGGGAGCCAAGGTGTGTGGGCAACATGTTTGATTCAATGTCTACTTGTGTCCTACCTAGGATTTTTTTCACGACCATACATCTAAACACCTTCGAAAGAATCTTCAAGGGATAAAAAGTTTGGAACTAGGTCGACTTTTAAAGGATCTTCTCATAAGAAATATAAGGTCCCAAAGGAAAATTGGCCTAATCCAAAGGCCATTATGGCAATGCAAAAAGTTGTGATGGACTTCTTCTTGGAGAAGGACATAGCTACCTTGACAACGTTATATGTTAATCTCCAATTGGAAGGGATTGATTGATATAAGATGACCATGAGAAAAAAAATTCAAGAAGCTTTGGAAGCCCTTGAGTTTGAAGAGGATCGTATTTGCGAGGACTATGTGAGATGAAAGGATTTGAAGTTAAGGGATGCTACTTTCAATTTGGTCCAATGAGTGTCAATAATTTACCCATTGAAGGAAGATTCCTCCCCCAAAATTCATTTGTTGCATGAGAAGGTGAAATGGTGGATGGGTTGGTTCAAAAGTTTTACCAAAAGTAAAACATGATTGCCTTCATGGGTGGAGAAAGGGCAGAAGGCAAACTTGAGCCAAGCACAAGGACAAAGGGTCATTTGGGTGCCATCATTTGCCACCATTATGCTTACTTTGAATGGTCCAAGTTAGCAAGGTGGACATGGCAAAATGCACAAAGTGCAGATTGAAAACTTCGATCTAATGCTTTTGTACATTGAGTTTACTAGCCTGGTGTTGACTTTCTATGGAGGCATTGGCTTGTTCCACTAATCATTCAGGTGTTATAAAGTTTTATGCCATCCATGTAGAAACCATGGAGGTGTGTGGTGGAATGAAGGCACATTTCAAGAGATGTTGAAGTACCTTGATAGCCAAAATCAATCTCTTGACAATTAAAAGCTTTTGTTGGGGGAGGGGGGGGTGTAGATTTTGAGTCTTGCCAATGTTTCATGACATTTAAATGAACATGGGTGAGATTGGCTTGGGCATTTTTGTGCATCATGAATGCAATCCAACAATTTAGGACATTGCATAATGATTTATCACAAGACAATATCATGTTGCATTTTCCACTAGACAACCTATCGATTATATACATTTGTGTGTGTGATTTGGGGGAGGTTAAGAAGCTAGGGGAAGATAATTCATCCCCACATGGATTTGCAACAAAAGAAAAACCACAATTCAACGATAACTTCAATGGTGGGTGGCGCTGAAGTTTTTTTATATTCACGGATAATGAGGTTGTATTGAATCTTTTTGACAAATGGGATTAGCATGCCCTCAAACTCCGAAATCAAAAACATATTTGGTGCATAAGCTTATGGAGCTCATATGGCAAGAAAATATTGATGTTGAATATTTTGTGGATTCATCAACCATGTCACATTTTAAAATTCAACTTAAAAAGATGTTCGACCTGGATCCCAATGTGTGAAGAAGTCTACAGTTGGCTATGAATGTTATGATGGGACCTCCTTACAATTGGATTCCACTAGAAGAATGTTATTGGCGATCAACATAGTGTTTAGGGTTTATAGTGGTTGATGTCTATTGACATTTTTCATCAATAATCATAACATAGGAAAAAAATGGATTGGATGTACATTCCCAATCTATAGTAAAATGCATACGAATTTCACCTTAATTCAAGCTTGGAGTTCACATTATTTTTTTCAACTTTATTGGTCTTGATTTTTTGTCTCATGTCTATATCATTTATGTAACATTCCTTGTTACCTTTTATTTTTATAATATTCATTATTATGTTTAAGTTTGTAGTTTTCTTTCTTGATCTCATTTCTATAACTCAAATTTTAGTATTGTTGTTGGGTCCTTGTGTGGATAGGGGACCCAAGTCGCCCAACTTGAATTTTCAATGGAATTTTTTTTCACATCCAAGCCAATTTTGAAAGGAAAAAATAAAAAATGAATTGCATTTTCAATTGCCAAAAGTTGGAAAAGAATGTTAGGATTGTCAAAGGACAAAGTTGAAATCACCATCTCCATAGGTTACAACGTCCAATGACTGATTTTTGGTCTAGACCAGATGGCGATTGATTTTTGATCACCAAACATTGCACCTTATTCAAAAGGCAACATGAACCCAATCCAGTTCGCAACATATTTTGGACGTCATTTGGATAGGGGTATGCAACCAAAAATTAATCATCACCTAAACCATGAACATCTAAATTTCTCCAATTTCTTTGTTCAACTTGTAACAAAAAATGGAAAAGTTTAGTCACAAGCTAGACAGGTTAATCATTTGTCTAGCTTATAATTAAATATGGAAAACTTCGGTCTTAAGCTGGACAAGTCCACTGTCCAAGCTACAACCAAAAATCTCCATTTTTGGTTGCAGTTTAAACAAATCCCTTGGTGAAGTTGCGACTAAAATTGAAGGTCTTTGGTTACATCTTTGACAAGTCACCCCTTGTCCAACCTACCATTGAATATGGAGAAGTTCGGTCGCAAGCTAGACATGTCCCTTACCTCCAAATTGGACCCAACCTATCTACTTTCGATACACGATGGCATTGTGTTGCTTGCAATTGACAGTGGGTAGGTTCTATCGCAATTTGTCCATTTTGCTGACTAAACCATCCATTTGGGGTCGTATGAAGTCACAAGACCTAAACTTAGTTGCGCCATTTTTTTACCAACAGGGTAGTCAGAATTCAACACATGTGTCGACTATTTTCAAAGAAAGAAGTGGAGGGAAGAGAATGTGTCATAAAAAGGTGTCATTCCCACCCACTAACTTCATTTTCTTTTTCAACATGTGAAGATTGTGGTTGTGTGAACAATTGTTATTTTACACTTGGAAAAAAATGGTGGATTCTCTAAGGTTGGTGAGGTTTGGATTCTTCAATTGTTTGACAATTGTTGCCGGATTTCATCAATTTGGCCTCTTT
>Ga0209611_10014389_pt1 | contig 10581 bp, 4 predicted proteins | sample S1TSphgellanicum_3_FD_187693 | JGI IMG/M metagenome (GOLD analysis project Ga0209611, IMG submission 187693) | Host-associated microbial communities from peat moss isolated from Minnesota, USA - S1T2_Fc - Sphagnum magellanicum MG (SPAdes) (version 2) | ecosystem: Host-associated > Plants > Peat... | reverse complement strand
AACCCAAGGCAACTCCCTCTTTGGGAGATGGAGTCCCGGTGGATTCCCGAAATTTCAAAGAACGATTTCAGGGGTCAAAATTCAATGGTTTGTGGCGTTCTTTATATCATTAGAAAGTTCTTAAAACGTAAATGTTTGAAATGGGCTCGCATTGCTCATTTGAACATATGAAACACAAGTTATGGTCAGAAGTCAAATTATTAGTTTGACTCCCGACCAGAAAAAGTCGATAATCGACCCGATTTATTTGGCTGCAAAGACTGTGCCACATACCGTTGAAAAGCTCTTGACGAAAACTACAACTTTGTTTCAAATTGCATCTCGATTCGAGGTTTGTTCACAAAGTTATGGGGTTCGAAAGTCGTGGGAGTCCCAACTGACATGATTTCAGGACTCTCACTTGGGAGTCCCAAGAAAGAAAAGCCATTTGGATGTGGGCTTCGTGGCCAGCCACAAAGTATACTATAAGAGGGAAGGTGGTGGCTTCCCCAAGTCCGGGCCGTGGTGAGTCTATTATGTCCGTGTTGCCCGTGGCTCGTCCTAGCACCAAAGGTGCTCCAACTATGCACTAACCACTTTGTGTGGGTTGTGTGCAGGCCCATGTGAATGAATGAAGCTTGTCAATTCTTCCTAGTCCCATCTTGAAACTCCAACACACCCCTCTACCCCTCAAAGTGTTGTGAACTAGGGAGCGTGCCCCGACTCCTACCTTTTCCATTGTCTTTTACTTAGACTCACATTTGAGTCCTTCAAGGAGTTGGGAGTGCGTCAATGACTCCATGACAAAGGTATGAATGATAAAAAACCTTCCCACTTGTTGGGGTCCCCCCCCCACAATTAGGTTTAAAGCACAAGTTTTATTAGTACTTATATAAAATTGTTTCATAGTTTTATTACAATTAAGTATCCAATGTTTATAGTATGTATACAATTTAGGGTTATGTAAAAATAATTTCAAAATTAGGTAACACTTAATCATAAAAACATTATTAAATTCCATCATAAATTTATGCACCAATTCTTTTATTTAATTTAAGGTCAATGTAGGGATTTTTTGTTACATACAAAGGTTTCAGCTCAACATTTTAGGGTTCATTGTATAGGTTTAATTAATTTTTCAAATTTAAACTTATGCATCCATTAAGTTGTAATGTTTACATAATTTATGGTTTATGCAAAATTTTGTTTATCAATATTAGGTTTAAGGTTTTTTTTGTATGAAATTATTTAGTTTTTAAATGAGAGTGAAAGTTTTTAATTTGCAATACCATACCTTATCACCCTATGTCAGATCCCAAATGCATGCTCCAACCCCAAATTGCAATACTTAGTGAAACGCTCCCAAGTCCCTAATTAGACCCAAAATGGGTCTAAGTTACTCAAACAGCAAAATTGTGACGGCACGGTCCCAGTTCTCAACACTAAAAGGGGTAGAAGGGCGTGCTGAAGCTCCAGGATGGGACTAGGAAGAGTGACAAGCTATTTACTTACTCGAACTTGCATCAAACCAACCAAGAAGTTGGTTAGTTCACTTTTTAAAGCACCTTTGGTGTTAAAACAAGTCATGGGCAACCCTGGACTCACAAGACTCACCATGACCTAGACTCAGGGGAAGCCACCACCTTCCCCCATATAGTATAGTCTGTGCCTCTCCGTGACACTCACATCCAAATGGCTTTTTGTCTCAGGACTCCCAAGGAGGAGTCCTGAAATTATCCCAGTTTGGACTCCTGGGACTTTGCAAGGTCATAACTCTTTGTTCAGACCTCCAATTGGGATGCAATTTAAAGCAAAGTTGTAGTTCTCCTCGAGAGCTTTTCAACTATGTATCACACTCCACCTGCACGCACTGGGGTCGGGTCAATTCCCGACTTTTAGTGTTTGGGAGTCAAACTGCCAATTTGACTCCCAACCCTTCTTTTTGCCATAACTTGTGCTGCAAATGTCTAAATGGCCCGTGTGAGCCCATTTTTGACATCTACACTTTGCTAGCTTTCCAATGATATAAAGAACACCCTAATGCAAGGTGTTTTGACCCTTGAAATCGAACTCTAAAGTTTCGGGAGTCTCGGAGGACTCCCAAGTCCCAATTACGGAAATGTGAGTTTCATCTTCCCACTCCTTTTGAGTTAGGTTGCGACACTTATGTAAATCTATGTTATGTAACCCCTTCGATTTAATAATGCAAAAACTTGTTTACTCATCATCTAAGCTTATGTAAGTATATCTTGTTTACCAAATATAATACCTGCATCTAACATATAAAAGAAATAGGAAATATCCAAAAGATACCTATTTAAAAAAAATTAAACCAATTATCAATACCTTCATTTTTAGGTGTAAACATTGATTGTGGGCATGTCCCAATTTTTCCAAACGCTAATTTGCAATACCTACATCGTCTGTAATTAATGTTAAGGTGATCATTAAGGTAATTTTACATTTAAATTACTATAATGTAATAGTACCAATCCACCATAGTAAGCTTATCATTACACCTACATAAATTCATATTGTGTATCCTCACTAAAACCCCCATTTGGTTAATAAATATTTCTTATGCAGGTATTGCAAAAACTTAGTCCTTCATCATTTAGGGTTACTTAGGGATTTCTTGTCCACGAAATGCAATACCTACATTTAATCGATTAAGTGCAATAGGAAATATTTGAATAACGTTTATAAATAAAGCAAATCATCAATTTGATGAGAAAAGGTAAGACAATATTCACATTAAGTGGTCAAATTCCCTTTTGGAAGGAGTAGGGAATTTGCAATACCCCCATCTAACATATTAAAATGTAATTAATACCCATGAAAGATATGAAATTATATGTAATATTTGTATTTGTGCCCATTAACCTTTAACTATGATATACCTTAAACCTTGCAATATTTACATGAAAAATTAATTAAATGCCACAAAAAACAAGATGGGTAAACATTACTTACATATTGACCTAATGATTATTGTACAATTGACTTGTAATACCCACCTTTATATGAAATTTGTAGAAACATAGGTTGAGCCAAAAGATAGAAGTTCAGCTAATAAAATATATAGGTTTAACCAACAAATAGAAGTTTAGCCAAAAAGAAATATAGGTTTAGCCAAGAAATAAAAGTTTAGCCAGTAAGATATATAAGTTTAGCCAAGAGATAGAAGTTTAACCAAGAAATAAAAGTTTAACAAAAAAGAAGTATAGGTTTAGTTAAAAGATACAAATTTAGCTAGAAAGATATATAAGTTAAACCAAGAGATATAAGTTTAGCAAAAAAGAAATATAGGTTTGATTAAGAGATAGAAGTTTAGCCAAGAAGAAATATAGGTTTAGCCAAGAAATAGAAGTTAGCTAGTAAGATATATAAATTTAGTCAAGAGATAGAAGTTTAGCCAATAAAATATATAGGTTTTGCCAAGAGATAGAAGTTTAACCAAGAAGAAGTATAAATTTAGCCAAGAAATAAAAGTTTAGCCAAAAGGAAATAAAAGTTTTGCCAAGATAAGTAAGGGATTAATTATTCATTTGTAGGCATGGCTAAGATTTAGGTCAATAAGGTAGTTAGGTGGGTGGGTAGTATGGAGGTTAGGGTTGGGAAAAAATTGACAATGAAAAAAAAATGGCCAAAGGTCAACAACTAAAAAAGGATTGACTATGGTAAATTGTTGGTTAATGTAAGGTAAAGAGGCAAATGAAAAAGAGATGAATTATTTAACCCATCCTATGGATAGAAGGGCCAATTCATGCAATCATGGGGGCTGGTTCACTTTGGCCTATCAAGGTGACTACGTTTGTAAAGTATTTATGTCAATAGGATAGATAGTTAGTACAATGGTTAGATCAATGGGGAAGTTAAGTTAGTAGGGTATGCAATTAACATGGTAGTTAGGTTAGTAGGGTAGATAGTTAGTATAGTAGTTAGATTAGTAGAATAACTAGTTATTAAGGTAATTATGTGAGTAGGGAATAATTAATAAGGTATCAAGGTTGGTACAATACTTATGAGGGTAAGAAGGTGAGTAGGGTAGCTATGTGTGAAGTCAGGTCCACGAAAAAAAACAACCAAGAACAAACCAAAAAAATAAAATACAATGAGCAATAGTGAAAAAAAATGAACTTTGATGAACCCCATCTAACACTAAATGAAAAAAACACAGCCCATCCAGTGGACAGAACGGCCAACTGGTGCGTTGGTGGCTGATGGTTCACTCTGGCCCTCCATGAGGGATGTTTAGCATCTCGCCAATTTCAAGTACTTGATGTGCCATCGATGGAAACATTTATGGTTCAAGTCAAAGTAACCTAATTAAAAATTAGTTCAAAGCAATGTTCTTCACTACAGTAACGGGTTCTGGGTTGAATCTCAACGCCCTTCTGCGTAATTTCAGGGCAAGCAGCGTGGTGAATCTAAATCAGACCCCAGTGCCTATTGCTTTTTGGCCCCCAATAAGATTTATCCCTTTCGTTTGCCGGGCAATTGTCTTTCCTTCGCCTCGTCAGGACTCACCACTCTGAAATAATGGGGGTACGGCATTGCAGGTGGTGCAGGGATGTGGTTGGTGGGCACTTTAAGGACTTGTTGACAATGAGGTGCACCTTCAATGGTTACTGTCTTTTCTATATGATGAATGTCAAGAAAGAGCGGCCAGGGGGAATTCACCTTCACATTGGGATCGTCGAAAAAACCAGCGTTGGCAGGTTACTGGTTTTCTTAGTACTCAGCTAGATAGGTAATTAAAAAAATTTCTGGTTTCATTTTCCCTTTTGTTTCCAATGTGTTCCCAATAGCACCTTACTTTAATCCAATGTGCTTTGCCCTCCTCTCAGCTGTATGCCTGAGCCAAATGAGAAGGCTCAACATGGCCCCAATGTATGTTTTGGTTTTGCAGGGAGTGAAGGTGAAGGAGGGATTTTTCATTTTCCACTTGTTCCCAATGTGTTCTTAGTGAGTTTTCATTGAGTTCCCATCATGTTAACATTATGTTCTCATAATGTTCCCAATGATTTTCATGATGTTTTCAATATGTTCTTCAAGTTCCCATTGTATTCCCTAACACATTCCCAAGAGCACCTCACTTTTATCCCATATGGTTTGGCAAATGTTGTCCTTCTTTCATTTATCTATATTATTAAGTAAGGTAGTTTTTTTGCTTTGTGACACTGAGATCTTCGAAACCATCGTGTTTTGGACTGCATTCTTGATATCTTTGGAAAGCTATTGATGAGTCCTACATTGGCTTGGTTTCATAGTGTTTGGACTCACAATGTAAAAGTTATTGCATATTGAATGATTTTTTCATTAAACATTAAATTTACATCAAGAACTAAATTTTTTAGAGGAATTCGAATGTGCCTTTGGTTTTGTTGGAAAGCTCTCAATGAGAAGATCTGATGGAATTTATTTTGTAAGTTTTGAACCTAAGATGCAAGAGATATTGAATTTTAAGTGATTTTCCCCCAAAAAATTCAAATAAAATTACAAAAAACCAGGTTATGGAAAGAAAAGTCAGTGGAGAACATGATCACACTTGCAGGTCTACCAATCAATTCAAGTCTGATTTTTTTCATTTAACTCTTCAAAACTTGAATTTGTACCTTGCAAAATTAGGTTCATATTTTGAGTTTGCCCTATTTTGTAATGGGTTCACACTTGTGCCAACAGCACATGCCACACTAGATGTGTGAATTGTGATATACGTTTACAATTTCAATTGAAATATTTGCATTGGAAAACCATGGCATGCCCCTTGTGTATTTTACACTTTATTGATTGAACTCTCTGAAGGATTCTGGACTCAAACAATGATCGAAATGGTTTTCTATGTTACGTTTTTCTTTGTAAAAATCTAAAAGAGCTGGGAGTTTTGTGGGTGTGGAGTAAAATGTTTTTTAATAGGAAAAGAGGGCATGGCAGACTGGTAATGAAGGAGCCATAAGCAAAAGTGCTACTACAATAGTGTGGCCTGTGCCATTGCCCCAAGTGTAAGCCCATGTTAGAATATATAGGGTGAAATCAACATATGACATTGTTTTTAGGTATATCCCATTTTTGAAGAGTCAAGTATGAAACAAAATCATACTTGAATTGAATGGTAGACCTTCAACTGTGAACACATTTTCAACTGGGTTTTCCTTCCAAAACCTATTTTTTAGAGATTTATTTGAAGATGTAGTGTCAAAAATCGCTGAAAATTCCATATCTCTCACATCCTAAGTCTAAAATCTCACAAAATAATGGGTCATTACTACAAGCATCACATATAGTTTTGGAACCATATTTAGGCATATTCTGACTAGTCGCATGAGACAAGTTCAACACATTTTTGCACATAATGGTTGGTACCAACTATGCCTGGTCATTAAAGTTCTCATCAAGTACCAAAAAAATCGGTATCAGTCATAAGGTTAGTGTGAGATGATTTTCACACTACATAGGCTAGTACAAGTCATATAAAGTTTGAAAGTCCGTTTCAGCATTAAAGAATAGAGAACATCTCTTGGCAATTAACTTCAGTTCCAAAATTGACATTGGGTGCCGTTCTCTGAAAAGCCAACGACCGACTTTTCAATTTAATTCAACCATCAGCTATAATGGTATCATGGTAAGAACTGAAAACCCCATATTTTTTTGGGTTGCTTCTAAACATTACAAATATGGGGGATTACGATTAAAGTTTGGTCTCCATTTCAAATACAAAATTTTCTATGTTAAAATATAGGCACTCAGAGGCCCCATTCAAGATCATCAAGGTACCCAGTGGAAAGGTGCCTGTGAAGGTGATGGATGATCAGACTTTTCTTTATTTGCAAAACTTTTCCGAAGAGAAAAATTAAAAAATTAATATTTCGAAATTGAAGTGTTTTTGTAGGTTTTCAATGGCAAGAGAAACAAAGAACATGTGTTTTTCAGTGTGTAGCCAAAAATACACAAGGATGATTAAATATTTCAACTTCATATCTGATTTATGGTCAGATTTGGCCTAAATCTTCCCAAGGATGATCGTCAGGTTTCTTCCATCTTTGTATGGATGAATCTTAGTGTTTGTTTTACTGACGAATTTTTGCCAAAATTTGACCTATCCAAAGGATTCAAATGCAGGTGTAACCCATCAAAACACACAAATTGGAATCAAGAGTGGCAGTGGATGGTTTCCCACTCCAAGGTTTCCAAGCCCGGATTTAGAATCTAGAGTAGAATTATGAAAGCTTGGAAAACCATGGTGAAGAGGATTTAAGAGGTCCCATCACATCTTGACGAGGAGATAGGTAGGCACGGAAATATTTGGTGGGCCTCTCAATTTATGGGAGCTTTGTGAGTGTGAAACGCGGAAAGAGGGCAGGTCAGACGAAAGAACTGGGCCCTCTGCCATTGAGCTTGACTTGGGTGTGCCAACAACTTAAAAGACCAGGTCTGCCGTTGCGTTTTGAAAATAAAAGAAAGAAGGCTGGGAGCTTTGTGAGTGTGAAACACGGAAAGAGGGCATGGCAGACAAAAGAAGTGGTAAGGAAGGAGCCCTGCGCTTATCTCCATATGACAATATTTTGCCATAGCTCGGTCCTTGCACGAACTAGTGAGCCACCAATTTTGCAGGTTTGCAGGGGAAGTAATTCGCACAAAGATAATGATGGGTGGGCCAACTGCAGGCCAGTTTCTGCTGATTTGTTGTACACAACTTTGGATACCTGACGGGCACAATTATTAGTTGAGACCACAGTGATAGGTTCTGGGCAATTTCAGGACAAGCAGCCTGGTGAACCTAAATCAGAACCCACTACCAAAAACCTCCTGTCGGAAAACTCAAACAGTTCACCTTTCTGAAATAATTTTTTGGAATTATTCAAGAAATTTTTTTTGAACTATTGAATTGTTGAAGAAAATTTTAGTTCTCTAGGTAAATGGTTATTCTTAATAATATTCTTAATAGAGGCATAATTTATGAAATAGGTCTTATGAATCCCTATAGTAAACAAAGTACCAATGAATTATTTTGCTCTATATCTTTTTTCCAAATTAGAAAAGAGCCATACCCATGGAGACCATGAATGATTTTTAAAAATAATAAAAACCAGAGGTATGCCCACAATAATTCTAGTCTTTGGTTTGGATCAGTGTTGTATGTGAGTCTGGATTAGGACTTAGACTTTGTGTATGTCTAAATGACGTAATGGACTTTTTATATACTTTGTGTAAGGGATTAAGACCACCCGCTTACATAAGTGTAAATGTATAAACTGAGACATGTAAGCATAATTGTTACACCTAATAAGTCATTTTTATGTTTTGTAAAATTTTGCAAGTGTAAATGTGAAACTAACACACTTACACAATTTTAGATAGCTGTGTAAAACAATATAAATGCATACAACTTTATTTTGGGGGCAGGTGGTGGGGGGTTGCCTTCTTTTGGAATTTATTTTGGTGACGAGCCAATTAAAGTGGCTTATTGCAAAACTAATTAAATAAGTAAAACTTTGTGATGCACTGTGACTAAATGAACTAATTAATATGAATTGTTATAAGCACTTAAGCTCATGCAAAACGGTAGGACTGGAAATTTTGCTCAAGCAATGAGGTGGCACAACATGCACCCATGATTAATGTTTTTAAAAAAAAAATCCTGATGTAGGTAGGATGAAAAGAATTCCCATACAGTTTTAGATTGTTCTGGGGATACATTTTCAAAAACCTCTTAAAAGTTGTAATCAATAGTTATGAGTGTGAGTGGAGCTACATTTTCCTCAAACAACCAATTTATGGCTGTTTATTGATGAATTGTTTTTCAAAATAAGAAATTTGCAACAAGATATTCCCTTAAAAATAAAGTGTTTTCTTTAATGAATTTTTTCCAGAAAAACATCACTGCCCATGATGCACCAAAGAATATGCACCTAAGATATTCTCTGAGGGCACCATTGTTTGCCCCCATAACCTTTGTCCAAAAGCATGGGCTTGTATTATATATAAGTTGGCTAGAGGAAAGCTCTTTTAAAGTACTGGAAGAATAGTAAAATCTTTTATCTAGGGAGCATTAAAAGTAATAGAATTTTTAAAAAGAGGGGCCAAATCAAAGTGATCCGTTGCAACCAAAAAAACTAAGAGCTTTGAGATGCACCCATAAGTAACTAATTTGGATTGCAAATTTAGGTGTAGTGTATAGACACTAAGGGTGTAAAATATCTAATATGTACACTTTACACTTATATCCCCCAAAAGATTAATTACAAGTGGTGTGTATGATTTACACTTACATAGGATTTACATCTATATAAAGTTATTGACAGTTACAGGCACAACATTGGTTTGGACAAAGAGTAAACAAAAGTTCAATTAGTTATTGAGCGCCATTTTTTAGGAATATTTTTTTCCAAAACTTGATGTAGTATCTTATCTATGCTTTAGTTTTTATGTTTCCAAGAACAATTATCCAAGTCAAATTTCCACCACTTGTGTTTATAAGAGATTGGACTCTTCCTTTTTTTGCCTCGTGGAGTTGTTCCAAGGAGATCTTAGGATAAGGTGTTAATATTGGATTTGCCTTTAATATAATTTAGTGGACTTGTGGGGATTCTAGATCCCTCTAGTATCTCTCTTAGATGGGTTATTTGGTATATTCATATGGCATTTGATGGACATGGAGAAAGATGCATCCCATTACAACAAGTCCTGGACTTCAACAAATTTTTACAAAACCATCAGGTTACTATTATAAATACACACACAAAGTGTACTTTGCATACTTATTCCTCAATTGTTGAAATTTCAAAAAATTAAAATTGAAATTGTCAAACCTCATCAGTTGTAAAAAAGTTTAACCAATAATAGATATAGGTTTTGTCAAAAAAGAGAAGTTTAGCCAAGAAAAGATATCGGTTTTGTCAAGAAAAAAAGTTTAGCCAAAGAAAGTTATAGGTTTTGCAAATAGAAAAAAGTTTAACCAAAAAAAATTTATAGATTTTGTCAAGAGAAAAAAATTTAACCAACAATCGTATAAGTTTTGCCAAGAGATCAAAGTTTAACCAAGAAAGAATATGATTTTTGTCAAGAAAAAAAAGTTTAGTTAAAAAAAGATATAAGTTTTGCAAAGAGATAGAAATCTAATCAAGAATAGACATAGGTTTAGCCAACAAGAGATATAGGTTTTGTCAAGAAAAGATAGAAAAGGTAGATAAGTGATTGGTTGTGAGTTGGTTCAGTTTAGGGTTTAGGCCAAGAGTTAAGTCAATTGAGTAGGTATGTTAGTAGGATAACTAGGTGGGAGAGTAATATGGAGGATAAGGGTTGAGAAAAAATTGGCCCCAAAACCGAGGTCAAAGGTCAGCAGGCAAAAAAATTGACTGTGGTAGAACGTTCGTTAAAGCAGGGTGAAGAGATGGATGAAAAAAACAGCCCCTCCTGTGGACAGAACGGCCAACTGGTGCAGTCATGTAGGCTGGTTCACTCTGGCCGCAATTAACTTCAGTTGCAAAATTGACATTGGGTGCCTTTCTCTGTAAGGCCAACGACCAACTATTCAATTTAATTCAACCAGCACCGATAATGGTATCATGGTAAGAACTGAAAACTCTTTTTTTTTTTTTT
>Ga0209611_10014388_pt1 | contig 10581 bp, 13 predicted proteins | sample S1TSphgellanicum_3_FD_187693 | JGI IMG/M metagenome (GOLD analysis project Ga0209611, IMG submission 187693) | Host-associated microbial communities from peat moss isolated from Minnesota, USA - S1T2_Fc - Sphagnum magellanicum MG (SPAdes) (version 2) | ecosystem: Host-associated > Plants > Peat... | reverse complement strand
GGATCGATGCGGGCACTCAAGAGCCCCGAATTCAAGCTGACCCAATTGGCAGATGAGGCTGGCATCGACGTGTCTCCGCAGGCGCCAAGATAGTCTATTGTATGTGCGAGCGGATCGCGTGCGTGTACGAGCAGATCGTGCGCCTCGGTCAGCACTGGCTGCGGCGGCGCGGGAGCGCAGCACGCAGGCGCTCAGTCCTGGCCGAACGCTTCGAAGCCCGCGCGCAGGTCATCGATCAGATCATCCACGGCCTCGAGGCCCACGTTCAGTCGCAGCCCCGGCCCGGCGACGGCCCGGGCGGCGGTGGCGGACCCCGGCGAGGTGCGCCGCACGGCAATCGGCATCTTGAGACTTTCGAACCCACCCCATGAAAATCCGAGGCCAAAGAGTTGCAGCCGATCGACGAATGCGCGGAACGCGGTGTCGCTGCAGGGCCGAAACAGCACGCTGAACAACCCCGAGGCGCCGAGAAAATCACGCTGCCAGAGCGCGTGTCCCGGTGCGCCCGGCAGGGCGGGGTGCAGTACGGTTGCGATCTCGGGGCGTGCCGCGAGCCATTCGGCGATGCGCAAACCGCTCTGCCAGTGGCGCTCCATGCGCAGTGCCAGTGTGCGCAGGCCGCGCTGTGCGAGATACAGATCGTCGCCGCCGACGGTGAGGCCGGTGGCGAAGGCCTGCTCGCGAACCGCGGTCCAGTGTTCGCGATCGGCGGTGATGCCGCCCATCGATGCGTCGGAATGCCCGACGATGTATTTGGTCGCGGCCTGGACGGACACATTCACACCGTGCGCGAAGGGTTTGAAATACAAGGGCGTCGCCCAGGTGTTGTCCATCACGACGGTGGCACCGTGAGCGCGCGCCACGGCCGCGATCGCGGCAACGTCCTGAACCTCGAAAGTCAGCGAGCCCGGTGATTCGAGATAGACGAGGCGGGTATTCGGCTGCCAATGGGCTGCGATCCCGGCTCCGACCGTCGGTGGGTAATAACTCGCCGCGACGCCGAAGCGCAGGAGCACCGTGTCGATGAAATGCCGCGTGGGTCCGTAAACGCTGTCGCTGACCAGAATGTGGTCGCCGGCATGCACGAACGCCTGGATTGCGCAGCCACAGGCGGCGAGTCCCGAGGAGACCAGCAGCGTCTTGTAGCCGCCCTCCAGGGTGGCGAGCGCCTGCGCCACGGCAAAGCTCGTGGCCGTGCCCTTACGGCCGTACCAGAGAACTTCGTCACCGGCGTGCAGCGCGCGCTCGCGGGCCTCCATGTCCGCCAGGTCGCGAAACATCACCGTGGAGCCGCGGTAGACCGGCGGATTGACCATGCCGCCGTGTGCGTGCGGATCGCCGATGCCGTGACTCAGGAAGGTCTCGGGCCGCAGGCCGTCGATCTCGTCCCCATCGTTTCCGCCGCCGTCGTGACTCGACGCCATCGCTTCAGGCCTCCGCTCGCCGTTCGAAGCCGCGATGGTACTTGGCCCGGGGCGGAAAAGGCGTTCGGCCTGCGAGTTTCGTCGCAAGACCCGTCATCCGCCACCCGTGGGAGCAGTTCCCGCTGCCGCGTTCCTGGCTCACGAGCCGCGGTTCCACCACCAACCGGTGGCGGCGAGCGCGAGCATCATCAGACAGGCGACGAACTTGGCGAGCGTCCCGAAAATCAGCCCAATCCAGGTACCGACGCCGACTTCGGTCGAGCGCAGCACACTGTTTCCCGCCGTGAGTTCGCCGAGCACCGCGCCGAGGAAAGGTCCGACCAAGATCCCCGGCAGGCCGAAGAACAGTCCGATCAGCGAGCCGGCGAGGGCCCCCAGCACGGCACGACGGCTGGCGCCCAAGCGTTTCGCCCCGAGTGCGCCTGCGATCAAATCCAGCACGAGCCCGCAGGCGCCGACGATGCCGATCGGGATCAGCCATCCGAGGCCGAGATGGCGGTAGTGATCGGCGCCGGCCAGCAGCCAGATGCCCGCGAACACCAGGGGAATGCCGGGAAGCGACGGAACGATCGCCGCGATCATGCCGGCTGCGATCAGGAGGCCAGCGAGGGCGTACCAAGGCGTGAGCATTGCCCACTGTAACCGCGAACGTTGGGGAGCGCACAGACGTCCCCGGGCAGCGTCGTTAACGTCAGATCGATGGCGTCATGGCGCGGCTGGCGCGGCTGGCGCTGCTGGCGCGGCGCGCGGAAGTTTTCTCGGAGTAAGATCATGGCATTGACGCGGAACGACAGCGCCGGCGTGTGGATCGACCATCGAAAGGCCCGGGTCGTCGCGCTGACGGCCGATGGCGACATCACCACGGTGATCTTGTCCAAGGTGGAGAAGCACCTGGAGCGTGGCGGCGATTCGCCGCTGCAAGGTCCCTACGAAGCACGCCAGGTACCGGCGGACGATCGCCGCCAACGCGCGCTCACCGGCGAGCTCAACGTCTACTATGACGCCGTGATCGCGGTGTTGCGCAATTACGGAAAAGTGCTCTTGTTCGGGCCCGGCGAGGCGAAGGGTGAACTTCAGGCTCGGCTGTTGAAAATGAACCTCGGCGGGCGCGTTGCCGCCGTGCAGACGGCGGATCGCATGACCGACCGCCAGGTCGTCGCGAAGGTGCGGGCCTACTTCGAGGTGTCAGCGCCGCGGGGGTACGCGCCGCAATAGTTGCGCGCGACGCCGTCGCCCCCGGCGATGCACGGGCTGCGCATCTTGTCGTAGACTCACGACGATATGCGCAACCTTCCCTGGGTTCGGTGTCCGTGCGCCGCACGGCCCTCTCGATGAGCGCCGGGCAGCGGACGGATCGCGGCCGGCGCGTGTGGGACCTGCCGGTGCGCGTCACGCACTGGCTGCTCGTGGTCGTGATCGCCGGTTCCTGGACGACGGCGCAGCTCGACCCGAGCTATTTCCGTTGGCACGAGTACTGCGGCTATACGGTTCTCGTGCTCGTGGTTTTTCGGCTGCTCTGGGGTTTCTGGGGTACGCGCCATGCGCGCTTCCGCGCTTTCTTGCGCGGACCCGCGACGATCCTCGCCTATGGCCGAAAACTCTTCAAGAATCCGCGCGGCGCCGCAGGCGATGCGGCGATCATCGGCCATAATCCGCTGGGTGGCGTGTCGGTCCTATTGCTGTTGGTCGCCCTGCTGGCGCAGGGTGCCACGGGCCTGTTCTCGAACGATGACATTGCCAATGCGGGACCTTTCTATGGTTGGGTGTCCTCGTCGCTGAGCAACACGCTCACCGCCTACCACCACCGCATCTTCATCGCGCTCGAAGTGCTGATCGGCGTGCACATCGCCGCGATTCTCTATTACCTGTGGGCGCGGCGCGAGAACCTCATCGTGCCCATGTGGACGGGCCGGAAACCCTCGCACCTCGTGCCGCCGGCGGACGAGATCGGCGGCTCGCGCCTCGGGCTGGCATTGCTCATCGTGCTGGTGCTCGCAACGGCGCTCGCGGTGGCCATCCATCTTGCGCCCGAGCCGTCGATGTCACTGTTCTAAAGCGCAGCCGCGCGACAAGGCGCGAGATGCGGCGCTTGCGGGCCTCGAGATCTACCGTGTACCGGAAGGACAATTTGCGCGACTTGACACGAGAGCAGTCGCTATGAAGGGGGCTCTCATCGTCATGGGCCCGAGCGGCTGCGGGAAATCGACGCTCGCGCAGAGTCTCGCCGGTGCGCTCGGCTGCCGCTTCGTCGAGGGCGATGCGCTGCATGCGCCGGGCAACGTGGCCAAGATGAGCGCCGGCATTCCCCTCGACGACGCCGACCGCGAGCCATTCTTGGAGCGCGTCGGCGAGGTCTGCGCATCGCAGGGACCGGCCGGGGTGGTCGTCTCCTGCTCTGCCTTGAAGCGCCGTTATCGCGATCTGATCAGATCCCGTGCCGGCCAGGTGCCCGTGATGTTCGTGCTGCCGTTGCTCGATCGGGAGACGTTGATGAAGCGGCTGACGCAGCGCAAGCATCACTTCATGCCCCCAGCGCTGCTCGACAGCCAGCTTGCCGCTCTCGAACCGCCCGGTCCCGACGAAAGGGCCATCCTGGTCGACGGTACGGCGGCGACGGCGGACCAAACCGGCCAAACTCTCGCCGCGATGGCTCACACCGGTCTCACGGGATTGCTCGGTCCGGTGTCACGGGTCTAAGCGCTGCGGCGGGCGCGCTGTAGGCGGCCACTGCCAGGCCGTGAGGCGGTCGTCCTATGGCCCATTTGTCGTCTTCGGCTACACTCGGGATTGGTGAGCCGCTTAGGAGTCGGACGACGATGCTCGAAAAAATACCCGAAAGCATCGGCCGCGCGCTCATCAATCAGCGCGCCGGCATGGATCACGTCGTCTACAACGCGCTGCATCGGGAGCGCGAAACGGCGCGGATGTCGTTGACGAGTCCGGCTTTTGCTTTCAATGGCCGCATCCCTGCACGCTATACGGCGGACGGGGAAGGAGTGTCACCGCCGCTCAATTGGGATGCGATACCCGCAGGCACGGGATCCCTGGCGATCATCGTGGAAGATGCCGATTCGCCCACCCCCCATCCGCTCGTGCATGCCATCGTCGTCGACATCGACTGCAAGATTTCGGGGCTCGACGAAGGTGCGCTCAACAGCCCCCACCACGTCGGCGCCGGCTTCGAGACGGGACAGAACTCCTTCTTTCGACAGGCGTGGTTGCCGCCCGATCCTCCGCGCGGCCACGGCGAGCATCGTTACGTGTTTCAGGTGTTCGCATTGATCCCAGGCTCCGACTTCTCGAGCGTTCCGGGCCGCCGGGAATTCATCGACGCGATCCTCAATCGCGCCGTCGCGGTCGGCTGCCTGATCGGCACCTACGAGCGTGAGGCGCGGGACACGATGGAGGGCGCGGAACTGGCGAGCGCGGCCGGACCTTCCGAGGTCGGCGCCTGAGGATCTTAGAGGCGCGGCGTTTGGCTCGGCGGCCGCTTCGCGTAAAGATAGTTCGGCGGCAAACCGAGCCGAATACAGGCGAGCGCCGGCGGCGCCTCCGGCAGAACGAGTCGCTCCGCTGCAGCGCCGGCCAGGCGAACGAGCCCCCGGCCCGCCGGGGTCAGTCCGAGCGCCGCGCCGAGTCCCAGCCGCAGCCGAATCCACGGCGGCACGAGATCGACGGCCGCGCCCACCAGCAGCGGCTGCATCCAGCGCAGTGCCGCCGGCAGCGCGGACGTGCTGCGCATGATGTCCAAGAACTCGAACACGATGGCCGATCGTTCGAGTCTGGTCCGCATGGAATCGAACAGGCTCTCGACGGCTGCTCGAGAATCCGGTGCGTTGCAGGCGCCGTAGAGCCGCGCGGCCGGGCCGCCCTCGGCGTATAGACGATCCCACTCTTCTTGATCCAGGTGTTGCACATAGCGGCTGTAAGCTCCGCCGAAGCCAAACGTCGCGGTCGCCTGCACCCAGCGCAGCAGCCTGGCATCGTTCGCGTGGAAGACTTCGCCCGAGGGTGTCGTGCCGTTGACGCGCGAATGCATCCGGACCACTCCGGCGATCATCGGTTCGGCGACGCTGCGGGCCCCGTATACCGTGACCATGGCCGCCATCCCGGTGCGCTGTAAGCGTCCCAGCGGATTTTCGCGAAATGAGGAATGTTCCCAAACGCCGGTGCGAACCGCCGGTTCCGCCAACTCGAGGATGACGGCGGTCATTCCCCCGACCAGGAGCGCGATCGGATTCTTGAAAATGCGCCAGGACAGCGAGTCGAAACCCACCAAGGCCGATTCACCGGTGGGTCGCGCGAAATCGACGCTGGGCCCGAAGCGGGGTTGCAGCAGGGCGCCGGCGGCCGCGTCCAAACTGCGCTGCAGGGGCCCAAGCAGCCGGATCATCGACGGCATCATAGGCCCTACGCGGGAGGGAACAATTTTGCGATCGTCGCGACCGCGAGCTCGGCTTCGGCGCGGTCGGGGTTGGTGGACTCATCCCCGAAGCCGACGTAATCGCTGTCACCGACCACCTGGAACACGGGTCCGTCCCGCCGCGGTACGTAGGAGACGCCCTGGTAGAAGAGACCGTATCCGACCTCCGGCTGCGGAATTCCCCGGGCCACTTGGCCGCGCACGGGCGTGATGCTCGCATCGTTGAACAGCGCGCGCGCCCCGTAACCGGTGGCATTGATGAGCGTGCGCTCGGGCAGCGCGGCAAGATCGCCGGGCGAGTGGAATTCGACGATCTCGATTTTCCCACCGCCCGCGAGGAAGTCCGACAACAGCAAGTGGGAATAGCTGGTCAGATTGAACATCATCGTCGTTCCGCGCCGCACGTATCGATTGCCGAACGGATGGGTCCCGGGGCCGAAGTCGCGCGGGTTCGGGATCAGATCGTCGAGCAGTTCCCGCTGCAGCTCCGCAAATTTCGGGCGCGGATCGGCGGGATCCTGATGGCGTCGCCTAAGATCCTCGGTGTCGGCAACGAGGTAGGAATCGATGAATTCAACCGGCGTGCCGGGCAGTCCGAGCAGGGTCTGATAGGTTCGGTACGAATCGCGCGCCATGGTCTGCCAGGTCTGCTTGAACGCCGGCGTCGCATTTTCCTCGAGGCAAATGCGCGAGTCGGGCGTCCACAAGCCGCTCGCCCACGACGAGCGGACATTGGGCGGCAGTTCCTTCGCATAAATAGTGGTGTGTATTCCTGCTCTTTGCAGCAACGAGGCCGAGGTCAATCCCAGGGCGCCGCAGCCAACCACGCCGATGTTGCGCTCGCCGGTCGCCAAGGCGAGCTCTACGGCCATGCCGCTCGAACCCCAGGAAAGCGACCAACCGCTGCCGCCATGGCCGTAATTGTGCACGACGTTCTTTTGTCCGACCCGTTCGAGATCGATACGCGGGCCCTGGGCGCGAAAGGGTCTCGTGCACACGGTGATGCGAGTGATGCGGTCGACGCTCGCTCGCACGGGCGGCAGTTGCAACACCGATGGCTGAACCGGTGCCTCCCGGCGCGCGCGTATGCCGCAACCCTGCAGGCCACCGAGAAACAGCGTCGCTCCCGCGGCGGCCAGCACGCGGCGTCGGTCGAATGGTTGCGGCATGTCGATCCATGTCTCGTCTGTAGCGACGCGATCATCATAGCGGGAATGCAGTCGCAAGGCCGGGTGGCGCCGCGGCCGGGCAGTCACTGCGCTGACGATGCAATGGGGCCGCTCAGCGCTGGGTGGTTCAGCGTTTCAGGTAGTGATGAATGATCTCGATGAGTTCCTCGGCGGCAAGCGCGTGGGGCGCATCGCGCGGCTCTTGTGGATCGACCATGTGTTCGCGGATATGGTCTTCGATCACTTCGGCGATGAATCCGTCCATCGCTCCGCGCGCCGCATTGGCCTGCTGCAAGACCGCTGCGCATTCCTCGTCCGCATTGACGGCGCGCTCGATCCCCTCGATTTGGCCGCGTAGCCGCCTGAGGCGATTCAATAGTTTCGCCTTCTCGGTCTTGACGTGTCCCATCCATCAATCTCCTCTTAGACGCATATATACTGGGATAGGGTATATTCAGTGCACTCAAACGGAGGATCTCCCGGCTGGCGCCCGACATTGTCTCAGAACTGGTCAGGATAACTCGACGGAGCCGCGCGCCGGGACGCGGTCGAGGCTATCCACGCGGATGCCGGCTAGAGCTAGATCTTCAGCGTCGCTGATCCTCACCGGGTGCATTGGCGCTCGGTCTGTCGGACGGGGCCCGGTCCGTACGCGTCGCAATGAACTTGAGTTCGGGATTCTCGAGCGTCTCCTCGTCCGCCCAATAGCCGCGGCGATCATAATGGCGATGCAAGTCGATCTCCTGATCGCGGATCAACGGCAGCGCCGCCGAGTAGGCGGGAGAGCTGCTCACGACGGCCCGGGTCAGACCGACGCGTAGTTTGTTGTCGTCCCAGCGAATGGCCTCGATCCATTTTGGGGCGATCAGCACCTCGTGTCCGAGCCACCAGTTGCTGGTATTGACGACGAGATAGCGGATCGCCCAACTGGCGAGTTCGACAAGATAGCCGGCTACATGTCCGATGTCGCCGTCAGTTGCCTCCACGTGATAGGTGATCACGGTGCTGCAGCTGCGCAGATGATGGTCGTCGTGCGGGCGATGCTGCGCGTCCGCGTCCTTGTCGAGGCGCGCGTTTTCGAGGCGCTCGGCGCCCTGCCATACGCTCAGGCTCTCGCCCGGCAATCGGGTCGAGCGCGAGCCGGGGTGCGCGCCCCGACTCTCGAGGGCGCCGCCGCTCCAATAGTAGGCATATCCGTAGTAGCGCAGATACTCCATTTCGCGTTGGCGAGACACGGGCAACCGGGTGTCGATGGGCGGACTGCCGCGGATCTCCGCCTTGCTGAGCCCCGTGGACAAGGTGCGCCGGTCGCCGGCAGGCACATCGATCGCCGTCGGCGCGATCAGCACGCGCCGGGCCGACATCCATGATCCGGTCTCGACGACGAAGTATCGGATGATCCATGTCACATCGTCGAAGTAGAGGTCCTTGACGGATCCGATCACGCCGTCCCTCGCCCGGATGGAATTGTCGAGCAGAGACTTGGTATCGCGCAGCATGGCAATTCCCCCGGGGGTTACGAGATTTCTCGCGAGCGGGATTTCTCGCGAGCGGCCACTATGGCGCCGCGCGATTTTTTGCGTCTGTTCGATATCGTACGGGCGCCGGGATATCGGACCACGGCGTGGGACCCCCCGGGTGAAACGCTCGGCGAAAGCGAGTCATGGGCGGCAGCTCGCGCTGCCGCCCCGCGGGTCGTTTCAGTCAAGCGTCGACGGACCTCCAGCCGCGCGTCATTGGACCGTGATCTGTTTCGGCGTTTGCTTCTTCGTCGCCAGCTTTGGAATGTGCACGGTCAGGATGCCGTCCTTGCTGTCGCACGTCACCCCATCCGCGTTGACGTTCTCCGGCAGCGAGAAGCTCCGCTCGAAGCTGCCGTAAAAACTCTCGACGCGATGAAACTTCTCACCCTTGTCATCGGTTTGCGGTTTACGCTCCCCACTGATGGAAATCACGCCCTGATCGAGCGTCACCTTGACGTCCTCCTTCTTCACGGCGGGCAGATCGATGCGGATCACGTATTCCTTGTCGGTCTCGCTGATATCGGAATGGGGCGACCAATCGAGCTTTCTTGCGCCGTTGCCATCGGCCCCCAGCCGCGGCCAGTTGGCGGCGGGATTCGGCATCAGCCGGATGAAAGTGCTGACGTCGTCGAACGGATCCCAACGTATAAGGCTCATAGGATTCTCCTTTGCTTGCAAGAGTGTATGGTCGCACGCCCCGACCGGCGAGGCCCGACGCGTCCCATTGAACTGCAAAGGCGGCGGCTGCGTTTGTTCGCCAGCACACGTTGACGCCGCATTTTTCTGCGACGGCGGCATCTGACGAGCCGCAGAAGTGGGCGCGATCCGCAGCGCGGCGCCAAGAACGCATCGAAGTCGCCGCGAACCGCTGCGCGGCCCCATCCGCCAGCGGCGTCCGGGCGGCGTCGGGCGGCGACCAGGGCAGGCGCCGCGCAAGTTCCGTCACTTCGCCAGCGGGAACGCCACGACCAGGTCCGGGCTCACCGCAAATATCCGCTCGCCAGCAGCGGCCGCCACCCGTTGACCACCCGTGAAGGATCCGAACGACGGCAGCACCAGGTTGGCCTTGCGCAACCAGAATGCAGGCACGCGCGCCGCCCGCTTCAGGCCCTGGAGGGCCGTGACGGGGTGTATGTGCCCGCTCAGAGAAAATGTGTCGCTCGCCGGGGCTCGCGCAGCATCATGCACGAAGCGAAATGGCGGCTCGAGGAGCGCCCCTGCAATCCACTCCAGGCCGCCGCGCCAACCGGACGAAATGCCCCTGTCATGATTGCCGGCGATCACTTGTATCGCGACGCCCTCGTGCCTGCGCTGCGTGCACCAGCTCTCGAGCGCGACCGCTTCCGCACTGTCGGGCTCGATGGGCTCATGCAAAAAGTCACCTAAGATGATCAGGCGCCGGATCTCGAAGCCTCTGATCAGACGCGTCAAGCGACCGAGATCCTGTTCGTCTGAACCCGCCGGTACGGCGAGGCCTTGGCGCCCCAGGGCGGCGCTCTTGCCGAAGTGCGTATCGGCCACGATCAAGGCGCCGAGTCGCGGCCAGATGGCCGCCCGTTCGGGATGCAGCAACAGCGTCTCGTCCGAGACCGAAAGCGCCAGCGTGCCGGTCATCGCGCGAATTTCTCCAGGCGCAGCGCCTCCCGTTCGATCCGCGCCCGCCAGGTTTCCGTCGACAGGGTTTGCGTTTGCAAGCGATCGGCCCAGATCGGAAAAGCCAGGGGGGTGAACCGGCGCGGCCGCTCGAGGGAAATCCGCAGTCCGCCCAGTCGAGCGAGCAGCGCATGCAATTCTTGCACTTGCAGCTGTGCATCGAGCACCTCGCGACGCGACTGATCCAGCAACAGGTTCGAGGCGTCGTGCCGCTCGAGGACATCGAACATCAATCCGCTCGATACCTGGATCTGACGGGCGGACTTGCGCCGCCGCGGTGCCCCCGGATCGACGAGCCCCGCGATCTGCGCGATGTCGCGGAATTGCCGCCGTGCCAGATCTGCGGCATTGATGCTGGCGAGCAGGTCGGCTGACAGATCCTCCACGCT
>Ga0209611_10014387_pt1 | contig 10581 bp, 8 predicted proteins | sample S1TSphgellanicum_3_FD_187693 | JGI IMG/M metagenome (GOLD analysis project Ga0209611, IMG submission 187693) | Host-associated microbial communities from peat moss isolated from Minnesota, USA - S1T2_Fc - Sphagnum magellanicum MG (SPAdes) (version 2) | ecosystem: Host-associated > Plants > Peat... | reverse complement strand
CGACGCAATCAGCAGCGGATAAAGCATCGTAATGTAAATTTTCGAATTGCCGGAGAAGGAAATCGTGTTCCCCTGGTGCAGCGTGTTCCACCATTGCACGGAGAAGACAATGATCGGCAGGTTCACCGCCCCCACCAGCGCCAAAATGGCGGCCGCGCGGTAGCCGTGCTGTTTGTTATCAAAAGCCCGGATGAGCGCGATATGCCCCAGATACAGAAAAAACAGGACCAGCACGGAGGTGAGCCGCGCATCCCACACCCAGTAGGCGCCCCACATCGGCTTTCCCCAGAGCGCACCAGAAACCAAACACACAAACGTGAACCCGGCGCCGACCGGGCCAATCTCCTCGGCCGCCAGGTCCGCCAGGGGGTGCCGCCAGATCAGCGAGAAGAACGAGCACACCGCCAATGCCGCATAACCGGCCATCGCCACCCAGGCCGCCGGGACATGCACATACATAATCCGCGCCGCATCCCCCTGTTCCCAATCCGCCGGCGCAAAGAAATATCCCCAGACAATGCCTGTAACCGTTAGAAAAATGGAAAATGCCGCCAGCCACGGCAAAACCGGCTTCGCCAGCCGCAAAAATCGCCCAGGATTCGCGTAATGGTGTAACCAAGACCCGGTCCGCCCACCCGGAATCGCCTCTGGCGCAAGGACGTTCTCGTTCATAAACCTATATTAAGCGATTACTGACAAAATTTGAAGCCGCCCAAATTCCGGTTAATGTGCGGCCATGACGAATTACTGGCTGGTGAAATCCGAACCCGACGCATTCTCCTGGGAACAGCAAGTGGCCAACAAGGTCGAACCCTGGACCGGGGTGCGCAACCACCAGGCCAAGAACAATCTAAAAGCCATGAAAAAAGGCGATCTGGCGTTTTTCTACCATTCCAATATCGGCAAGGAGATTGTCGGCATCGTGCAAGTGGCGCGCGAAGCCTATCCGGACCCTAGCGCTGAGTCTGGCGACTGGGTCTGCGTTGATATGCAGGCCGTGCAGCCCGTGCCGGCGCCCATCTCGCTTGCAACCATCAAGGCCGACCCCAGATTTCATGAGTTCGCGCTGGTTCGGCTCTCAAGGCTATCGGTGGCGCCGGTGAGTGAAGCGCATTGGCAAGCGCTGTGCGATCTGGGTGGGGTAAGACTTAAAAAAGGAGTGTTGGCATGACAACGCAAACAGCAATTCTGGCGGGTGGATGTTTTTGGTGCCTGGAGGCCCCGTTTTTGGAGCTAGCCGGTGTTTCGGCCGTGCAATCCGGCTATATCGGCGGCAAGGTGGAAAACCCCACCTATAAGCAGGTTTGCACCGGCCAGACCGGCCATGCCGAGGCGATAAAGGTGACCTTCGACCCGGACGTCATTTCTTATGAAGACTTGCTGCGCGTCTTCTTCACCCTGCACGACCCGACCACGCTGAACCGCCAGGGTGCGGATACCGGCACGCAATACCGTTCCGCTATTTTTACCAGTGACTCCACGCAAAGGGCGGCGGCGGAAAAAATCATCGCGGAGTTTTCCGCCATCTGGCCGAGAAAAATCGTCACCGAAGTCGTGCCCGCGCCAACCTTTTACCGCGCCGAGCCAGAACACGATAATTATTACGCGCGCAACCCCTATGCTGGTTATTGCCAGGCGGTCATCGCGCCAAAAATCGCCAAATTGCGGAAGGAATTCGCGGCCCGGCTGCGCAGCCGCGCGGCCTGAGCGCGGCCTTGGAGTCTGATGCAAAGCCACGCAGCCTCGCCTTCCGCGGGGTTGCGGCGGGGCTGAAGCTCGCCGAAACGCTGCTCCCCGCCGGTTTCCCCCGGCACGATCCGGCATCCCTGATGTCCCGCGCCAATGCCAGCCCGCCGCCGGATGCAATTCAGGGATTGTTGGAACTCACCGCGTCGCTGGATGCCGAATCAGCCCTTTCCATGTTCGGCCGGCTTTCCGTCCGCTGGGATTTCATGCGGCTGCTCCGCAACGCGGACATGGTGCTCAACGCGCACCGGCAAAACCCGGCCCTCGGCGCCTCGCCCGTCGCCGCCCCCCTCTTCATCCTCGGCCTGCCGCGCAGCGGCACAAGTTTTTTGCACGCCTTGCTGGCCAAGGACACCGGAAACCTGGTGCCGCGCAATTGGCAGACGATTTTTCCCGCACCGCGGCCGCCAGATTTTGCGCCCGCGCGCGACAAACGCGCCCGGGCGGTGGACCGGCAGTTGAAATTCTTTGCCGGCCTCGCCCCGGATTTTCTCTCGGCACACCCGGTTAACGCGGATAGTCCGCAGGAATGCAGTGAAATAACCGCCCATGTCTTCCAGAGCCTGCGCTTTGACACAACATTCCGCGTGCCCAGCTATCTGCGCTGGCTGGATAACAGGGGCCACCGTGATGCCTACGCGTTCCACAAAAAATTCCTGCAGTTTCTGCAGGCCGGGCTAACCCCCCGGCGCTGGGTGCTGAAATGCCCGGACCACGTGTTTGCGATGGACGACATTTTGGAAACCTATCCGGATGCCCGTTTCATCGTGGTGCACCGGGACCCGGTGCGGGTTTTTGTCTCGGTCGCCCACCTTACCGGCATTTTGCGACGGCCTTTTGTGAAGCATATCGACCCGGCCGAGATCGGCACGCAGGTTGCGGAACGCTGGATCGACGGCGCCGAAAGGCTGGTGGCCTTCGACCGCCGCGATGACGTGCCAGCTTCGCGAAAACTCCATCTGCGCCACGATGATCTGGTGGCGGACCCGCTGGCGGTGGTCGCCCGCATTTACGGCCAATTCGGCCTATCCGCCTCGGATTCCGCGTTGCAGTCCATGCGGGCATTTCTATTGGCCAAGCCGCGCGGCGGCTACGGGCAGCGCCGCTACGCGCCGGGCAAATTCGGGGTCAACCCCGCGAGCCTGGTACCCCGCTTTGCCGAATACCTGGCGTATTTCGGCATCGCCCCGCAATCCGCGGCGGAGTGAAGGAGCGCTTTTTTGAAAAAAAGCGCGCAAAAAACTTTTGGACATTGGGCCACCGGCGGTTTCACCCGCACGGGTTAAAGTTACTTCTTTTTTGTTCACAAAAAAGAAGGTCTTACTTACGGCCTTCTTCGTCAGGATTTTTTACAATCTCTGCGTGTTTTTGTTGACTTAAAACTATTTTTAGTAATTTGTTAACTTATGAAAAAGGCGATCCTCCGGCTGGCCCATGGCGCCTGGCGAACATTGCCGCGGGAGTTTCGGCGCAATGCGCTGGCCGGGGTCGCGGCGCGCTTGGCGCCAAAACCCGATTTGGCGCCGCCGGAGGCCAGCCATGGCGTCGTGGTCGCCGGCGACATCGCGGGCTTTAACGGTCTCGCCGCCAGCGCGCGCATGCTGCACGAAGTTTTGGTTCGCCATGGGCTGGCGCGGGGATTAGTGCCGCTGGGCCTGCCCGGCGTGGTACCGGCCTATGCAGGCAGGCTGCCGCCGGATGCGGCATTGCTGGCGGTGGTGAACGCACCATTTCTGCCCGCCAGCCTGCTGCGAATGCGCCGGGACACGTTGGCGCGCCGCCGCGTGATTGGCATGTGGGCCTGGGAGCTGCCCGTTATGCCGCCACAATGGCGCGGCGGCGCCGGATTCGCGCACGAGATCTGGGCGCCCTCGCCATTCACCGCCACTGCGCTTGAAGCCATCGCGCCCGGGCGGGTGCGGGTGGTGCGCTACCCGCTTGCGGGAATCGCGCTGCAGGTTGAAGGCGACCGGAATGAATTCGGCTTGCCCGCGAATGCCCTGGTGGTCCTGACCGTGGTCAATCTGTCCTCCGGCACCGGCCGCAAAAACCCGCTCGGCGCCATTGCCGCCTTCAAGGCCGCGTTCGCCACGCGCCGGGATTGCATTCTGGTGCTAAAAATTTCTGGTTTCGAGTCCTATCCGGATGATCTCCGCATGATCCGAGAGGCCGCCCGTGCGCCAAACATAAGGCTGATTACCGGCACCATGCCTGAACCTGCCTTGCGCGGGCTGATCGCGGCAAGCGACATCGTGCTCTCCCTCCATCGAGCCGAGGGTTTTGGGCTCATCCCGGCAACGGCGATGCTGCTTGGCCGGCCTGTGGTGGCCACTGGGTGGTCCGGCAATCTCGCTTATATGACGCCGGAAACGGCGTCTCTGGTATCTTACCGGCTGGTGCCGGCGGAGGATGAACGGGGTGTGTACCAGGTGCCCGGCGCACGCTGGGCGGCGCCGGATATTGAGGATGCCGCCATGCGCCTCAAAACCCTGTCCGGCGACGCCGTGGCCCGCGCCACGCTAGCTTCCGCCGGCCAGGCTTATGCGCGGCAAATTCTTGGCCCGGCGCAAATGCTGGAGGCTTTGGCCGCCAGCGGCGTGGCAAGTGCTGAAAATGCTTGGAAAAAGCTGGCTCCCGAAGTTGGACTCGAACCAACGACCGAGCGATTAACAGTCGCTTGCTCTACCAGCTGAGCTATTCGGGATCAGCCGCGAGCCTATAGCCAACCAGCGGCCCCATGACAATGCCCCCGAACGCATCGCGCCGGCAAAAAGCGGCTGTTGATTTTCCGGAAACCCTGCCTTAAGCCAGCGGTGTACAGGGCCAAAGCGGGCGTGGTGGAACTGGTAGACGCGCCGGACTCAAAATCCGGTTCCGCAAGGAGTGTCGGTTCGATTCCGACCGCCCGCACCAGTATTTTATCTTACTTTTCGATGGTTGCATACCGTGTAGAGCGGCGCCGACGAATTCTGGCCGTCTCTGCTGGCCGATAGTCGAACACCCGACATTCAACCTTTTTGAAGACGGCAATCATGCCCGCGCACGAGCGATCCGCCTGCCGGATCGCGACCGCGCCACTGCCATCAAAGTCATGCGGCCGTAGCGCGCTCAGGATGGGAAGGTCGCAGCCAGTGCCGCGGTGAAGGCGGCGGTCGGCAAAGCTGTGGCGGTGAAACTGACCGCAGCGGAGAAATGTGCCCGCAAGCAGCGGGCCAGACAGCCGGCCCGAATCCCACCGGATGATCCCAACGACACCCCGGCAGCCTTGATAAACGCCAACGGCGCTACCAGCCCGCTGTCGGCGGAAGGCCGGAAACTCTAACTTCCGGTGGTCTAAAGAATGGTAGCGGTCCACAGCCGTGCAATTAACTATATTGGAAATGGATCACAGAATGGGGGCTTGCCAATGATGGCATTTCAGCCAGCAGGAGGCGTCCCCCAGCGTGGCATCTTCGATAATATGAGGACCACGGTTGACCGGATCGGTTCGGGCAAGGCGCGGCAGATCAATGCCTGCTTTGCCGCCATGGCCAGTTACTATCTGTTCGAAACGGATTTTTGCAATCCGGCATCAGGCTGGGAGAAGGGCCAGGTTGAGAAGAACGTGCCCAGAGAATGGCGCGCCCGGCAGATGCAACGCCATCTTGGCTGAGTTGAGAATACCGTTGTAGCCAAGGATCACTTTCCAGGCGAAACCGTATTAACATTAAAAGTTTTACTGCTGATTTTTTTGCTTAAATTTTCAGCATGCTTGGACCGTCAGGTTTATGGCCTGAATCCTGAGGATGTCTAAAAGAAATGTGCGAAAGAAAACAAGGTTTTACATGTTCAGTTGCGATAATCCGCTTTAGATCATTTCGATATCATTTTTATCCTTAATGGTTCTGCTCAAATGCCGAAACGATTATATGCGAAAACCGGATGAGCTAAATGGCAAATATTTGATGAGCTTTATTTTAAATATTCCGGGCAGAGCGGATGCCACGAATAGTGGAATGGAATCTGCTGAGGAAATTGGCCGCATGCGGTGTTCGCGTGACTCGGTCTTAAAGAATGGTTTACGGATAGGGTTTGTCGGTGGCCACCAATACTGAACGTCTGACAGCTAAAATGGGCAAATACCGCAGAAGTCGTTGACATTGTCCGGTCGGTTTATTATGTAAACCGTTAGGTCGTATGGCGTGTCCCGATTTTGTGGTTTGGGCCAGTTCCACTGCAGGAAATATTCACCGAAATGTCTACCGTTGAGAAAGCGCTTAATCTTCTATCATTTTTCACGGTTGCCGATCCGGAATTAGGTCTGTCGGCGTTAGCGCGTGCTGCCGGATTGGATAAAGCGACAACGTTGCGTCTTTTGACGTCCATGAAGTCAAACGGTTTCATTGAACAAAATCCCAAGTCGAAAGATTATCGTTTAGGCAACGCATTTTTGCGATTTGCGCAGATTCGCGAATCTTCCTTGCCGGTATTAAGCATCATTCAGCCGGTGCTGGAGAGGCTTGCCGCGTCTATTGGTGAGACCGCGCACGGTTCTTTGGCGTCCGGTTCTAGTCTCATCACGGTCGGCATTGCTGAGCCGCAACGTTCCACCAGAGTTTTTGTCGACCCCTCGCAACTACTCCCGTATCATGCGACCGCGTCAGGTATTGCCTATCTGGCCTTTGGGCCGCCCGATGCACTCATCGCCATTTTGAAATCGAAGAAGCTGGTTCGCTATACTGATGCAACTGGAACGTCCGAGGCGCAGATTCGAGACCAAATTGCAGATGCGGCGCGCAAAGGATATGCGGTTTCGTCGCAAACGTTCGAGCTCGAAGTGATTGGATTGGCGGCTCCGATATTCGATTGGTCGGGCAAGGCGAGCGGTTCCGTCGCGATCGCCTCCGTTGCTTCACGTTGGACCGACGATAGTGAGAGGGTCATCGCAAAAGACGTGGTGAAGGCTGCGGTCGCAATTACGCGTGCCATGGGTGCGGACCTCCCGACGGCTTATGCGAACGTCATCAAAAGCCTGGAGATAGAGACATTGGCTGCCGCCTAAAGGCCGATAACATAGATCCTTTCGAATGCGACCAGATTTACGCCCCGCGGAACCGTATGGGGCGATTTGGCTTATCTCGCTAACATGCGCATTCTGGCACAAATGCCTCGCATAGAGAGCCGTACAACCGCAAACGACCTAATTTGAGCAGAAAATTTAGGCAAAAGCCTGTCATTTAAGCAATTTTCCTGGTTTCGAATTCGCGTTGCCGCTTTTTTAACAAAAAGATTGACAGCGATTTTCCGATGTGGCTAAAATTAAACCGATGGTTCATATAAAGAACCGTTGGGGTGTGTGGCCTATCCGTCGGCACGCCACGCTAGATCGGTCCAAACCTGCAACCGCGCCTAGGGGACAAATATGCCGAGCGAGATCGCGCCTGAACTTTCTATGTCTGGGATGGTTGGAAACATGGCCGATAGCGGCTTGCGCAAGGGAACTCTGGGCGCGGCCGGCATCGCTTTCATGGTGATCTCCTCCGTCGCGCCACTCACAAATATGGCAGGCGTTTTGCCGATTGCCATTTTGTTTGGCAGTGGCACCGGAATCATCCCCGCTTTCGTCATTATGATGTTCCTGGTGCTGATTTTCGCGATCGGCTACGTTACGATGGCACGGCATGCGCAGAACGCCGGCGCGTTTTATACCTTGATTACGCGCGGACTTGGCGAGGCCGCTGGGAGCGCCGCCGCGATGGTGGCCCTTCTGGCCTATAATTGCATGCAGATCGGCATATCGGGCCTGTTCGGGCCGGTGACGTCTGACCTGGTGGCCAGCCTCACCGGCGTGCATCTGCCCTGGTGGGTCTTTAGCATCGGGGCCTCGGTTCTGATCGGCATTCTGGCCTATTGCCGTGTCGATCTCTCGGTGAAAGTTCTCAGCGTTCTCGTGCTGGCGGAATTCGCCGTGGTGCTTCTGCTCGATCTGTTGATTGTCCATCACGGCGTACCAGGCGGCTTCAGCATGGCGCCGTTTTTGCTGGGGAACATGCCGAGCAATGGCGCGATGGGTGTTACGTTCGTCTTCGCGTTCGGCTGCTATGTCGGGTTCGAGGCCACGACAATCTATAGTGAGGAAGCCGGCGACCCAGTACGCGATGTGCCGCGCGCGACCTATGGCGCGATCCTCGTGATCGGTATCTTCTATGCGCTCTCGACCATTTGGATCGTCGAGGCTGCCGGCTTGAACACCGTGCTTGCCACCATCCAGAAACTGGCTGATCCCGAGCAGTTCGTCTTCAACGTTGCAGGGCAGTATGCCGGCGCCACAATCACCACCCTGATGCGGGTGTTGTTTGTAACCAGCCTGTTCGCCTGCCTGCTGGCCTTCCACAACAACGTTGCGCGCTACGTCTACGTGCTCGGCCGGGACGGCACATTGCCGGCCTGGCTTGGCAAGACACATAGGCGGTTCCAGAGCCCGCATCGTGGCACCATCGTGCAGACCGTTCTCTCGGTCATCGTGATCGCCGGTTTCGCCATCGGCAAACTCGATCCAATCCTCACGCTATTTTCCTGGGTTGCCAACATATCTGTCCTGGCCGTGATATTTTTGCTCATCATGGTCAGCGTCGCCGTCATTGTCTTCTTCCAGAAGAACCAGACTCTCGAACCTGGCAAACCTGTCCAGACCGTGGTCATGCCAGCTCTCGCGGCCATCGGCTTCGGCATCGTCGCCTATTGGGGCGTTTCGGGCTTCTCCGTTCTGACCGGCGCGACCGGGTTCCTCTCCGTTGCTCTGCCATCCCTCATCCCGATCGCCGCCATCATCGGTCTCGCGCGGAACTTCCAGATGAAGCTTGCCCGAAAAGCCGTCGCGTAGGTAGCGCTTCGGTGAACCAGCTTGAAATCGACGAACTCCGTGCCAGACTGGTCAAGCCGCAGCGACATTTTATAAATGGTGCATGGGTAAATGGATGTGAGGGCGCAACGATCGAGGTGATCAGCCCGATCGACGGGAACGGTTTCACGACACTTCAGGACGGCTCCGCCCTCGATATTGACGCTGCCGTCAAAGCGGCTCGTCTTGCCTATGAGAGCGGAAGCTGGTCATCGCTTGCGCCGGCCGACCGCAAGAGGGTTCTTTTCAAGCTATCGGAATTGATTGAGAAGCATGCGCTTGAGCTCGCCGTCCTCGGCGTCCGCGAAAACGGGACAGAAATTTCGATGGCCTTCAAGGCCGAACCTGGATCGGCTGCCGCGACCTTTCGGTGGTACGGCGAAGCCATCGACAAAGTGTATGGGGAAATTGCGGCCACGCCAGGGAACATACTTGGACTGATCCATCGTGAACCAATCGGCGTCATTGGCGCCATCGTTCCGTGGAACTTTCCTTTGATGATTGGCTCCTGGAAGATCGCGCCGGCGATCGCCGCGGGTAACAGTGTCGTCATCAAACCGCCAGAAAGCGCCTCGCTCTCTCTGCTGCGCCTGGCGGAACTCGCGGCTGAGGCTGGGCTGCCAGATGGCGTTCTCAATGTTGTCACGGGCCGGGGTTCGACGTGCGGCCGGGCGCTGGCGCTGCATATGGATGTAGATGTGCTGGCATTTACGGGTTCGGGGAATGTTGGCAGGCAGCTTTTGGAATATGCCGCCCAATCAAACCTGAAGCGGGTTTATCTGGAGCTTGGCGGAAAATCTCCGAACGTGGTTTTCGCGAATGCCCCCGACCTTGATGTGGCGGCCAGAATCTCTGCCCACGGCATTTTCCGTAATTCCGGCCAGGTTTGCATTGCAGGCTCTCGCCTGCTCGTCGAGCGGTCCATTCACGACGAGTTTGTTGCGAAAATTGCTGAAATCACCGCAAAGATGAAGCTTGGCGACCCTCTCAAACTGGAAACTGACATCGGCGCCATTTCATCTAGGGATCAGTTAAATAAAAATCTTCGTCACGTTGAGTTGGCAATAGCTGAGGGGGCAAGGCTGATTTCAGGGGGTAGAAGCGCGCTAATGGAAACCGGTGGAAGCTATATGGAGCCGACCATATTCGCTGATGTCTCCGCCACCTCTTCTCTCGCCAAAACCGAGATTTTTGGCCCGGTGCTGGCCGTTATGCCGTTCGACGACGAAGACGATGCGGTGGAGATCGCAAATAGCACCGCGTATGGGCTTGCTTCGGCGGTCTGGACGGCGGATTTGAGCCGGGCGCATCGCATGGTCCGCGCCATTCGTGCCGGTGTCGTGCATGTCAACACATATGGGGGCGCCGATCTCACGGTTCCTTTAGGCGGTTTCAGGCAATCCGGCTTTGGCCGCGACAAATCGCTGCATGCCTTCGATGCCTATACCAACTTAAAAACAGCGTGGATTGCTCTATCATGAACGCAAAACCGCTTCCCGAGTCCGCTTCGGTTGTTATCATCGGCGGTGGCATTATCGGTGCGTCAATTTCGTATCATCTCGCGCATCTGGGGATCGACTCCGTGCTTGTGGAGCGCCGACAGCTCGCCTCAGGCACAACCTGGCATGCCGCCGGCATTGTCGGGCAGCTTCGGGAATCGAAAGCGCAGACCGAGCTCGCGCAATATACCACGAAGCTGTTTCGATCATTAGAAGACGAGACGGGACAGGCGACCGGTTATAAACAGAACGGGTCGATCAATGTCGCGCTCAACCCGATTCGGCTTGAGCTGCTGAAGCGAAACATCAGCCATGCGGGACGGATGGGTGTCGAGGCGCGGTTTTTGACGCCTGACGCTTTGGCTGAAATCTGGCCGATGATCAACCTTGATGGCGTTCTAGGCGCGAGCTTTGTGCCTTCAAATGGCCAGGTCAACCCGCTGGACGTGACGCAGG
>Ga0209611_10014385_pt1 | contig 10582 bp, 6 predicted proteins | sample S1TSphgellanicum_3_FD_187693 | JGI IMG/M metagenome (GOLD analysis project Ga0209611, IMG submission 187693) | Host-associated microbial communities from peat moss isolated from Minnesota, USA - S1T2_Fc - Sphagnum magellanicum MG (SPAdes) (version 2) | ecosystem: Host-associated > Plants > Peat... | reverse complement strand
TGACGACCAAGTGGCTGGTGCACAAGGACGCGGTCGAAGGGGTCGACTACGACTTGAAACGCCTGACCGAAGTCTGGCTCGCGACCAACGATGAAGACCGGCGCGTCTGTCAGGAGAATCAGATCGGCGTCAATTCCCCGGCCTATGAACCTGCGCCCTATTCACCGATTCACGAGGACGGCACCGCGCAGTTCGTGGACTGGTATTGCACGCATCTGGAAGCGCGGCTGACGGAGGACGCAGCGTAGAATTCGCCGATTGAGGACGCATCCCCGTCTGCCGCGCGCGCCGCATCCGCGCTACAATCGGCCGCACAAATGATTTCAGAGGATGCCTGTGTCGAATTCAAACCGGATTTTACAGCTGCCCTGCACGGCAGTGTTGAGCTGCCTGCTGGCCGGCGCGGCCCTTGCCCTGTCATTGGACGATATCAGCAATCAGGACGCCGCCCGTGGCATCAAGGGCGCGCTCACCGACGGAGCCGCCTCCGCCATCGGCAAGCTCGGCGTTCCGGGCGGATTCATGAACAACCCCAACGTGAGAATTCGCCTGCCCCCGGCACTCGATGAAGTCGCCAAGGGAATGCGCATGATCGGCAGGGGCAAAGAGGCCGACGAACTGGTCGAGACGATGAATCAGGCGGCGGAAGAAGCGGTCACGCAGGCAAAACCACTCATGGTGAACGCGGTGAAATCCATGTCGCTGGAAGACGCCAAGAATATTCTGACGGGCGGCGATAACTCGGTCACCCAGTTCTTTCGCGCCAAGACCGCGGGTCCGCTGTCGGTGAAATTTCTGCCCATCGTCAGGCAGGTCACCGATCGGGTGGGACTCGCACAGAAGTATGACCGCCTGGCCGGCGAGGGCAGCAGATTGGGTCTCATCAAAGGGGACGCCGCCAACATCGAACAATACGTCACCGACAAGACGCTCGACGGATTGTATTTCATGATCGGCGAGGAAGAGCGCGCAATTCGTCAGAATCCCGCGGCAGCCGGCAGGGCGATCGTGGCCAAGGTGTTCGGCGCGTTGCGCGGATGAGGCTTCAGGAGCGGAACGGCGGAAACCTCGAGAGGGCCTCCAAGTTCCCGAGTTCCTGATCGTTGCGCACGTACTCGCGGCTCGCATCGCGGATCGGTTGATAATCCCAGGGCGTGTGCCGCCCGGTACGCAACGCAGCGTAGACAAGATGGCGGCGCTGCTGGCTCGCGATGACCGCGGCGTGCAGGGCGGGGAGATCCCAGCGCCGCGCGACCTCCGCGCGGAATTCTTGGGATAGCGGCGCGTGGTGCGCGCTTTGCGCGAGGTTTCGCAGCTCGTCCGGATCATCGTTCAAATCGTATAGTTGATCCGGATCGGCGGGTGAATGCACGAATTTGTAGCGGCCGCGTTTGATCATCACCAACGGCGCAATGGCGCCCTCGGCGAGATACTCGCCGATCACCTCATCCTTGCCTGCGTCTCCCGCCATCTGCGGAACCACGCTGCGACCATCGATGGGCGTCGCGAAATCCGCCTGCGCGACGCCGGCAAGTTCGCTCAACGTCGGCAAAATATCTACCAGCGACGCGGAATTGCTGACTCGTCGTGCGCCGAAGCGCGCCGGCGCGTGCACGATCAAGGGAATCCGGCACGCCGGCTCGAAGAAATTCATCTTGTACCAAAGTCCACGCTCGCCGAGCATGTCGCCGTGATCGGCGACGAGGATGACGACGGTGTTCTCGGCGAAGCGCGCATCGGCCAGAGCCGTCAGCAGCACACCGACCTGATCGTCGACGTAGGACACCGCTCCATAGTACGCGCGGCGCGCGGAACGGACCTGCGCGTCGGTCAAAGGCTGCAAATCGAGGCCGCACACATGGCGCAGGCGGCGCGAATGCGGATCCAACTGATCGGCGGCCACGTGCGTGCGCGGCATGTCGATGTCGACGCCCTCATACCGATCCCAATACTTCTGTGGAATCGCGTACGGATCATGGGGGTGGGTAAGGGAGGCGACCATGCAGAAGGGGCGCCGGTCGCCTGACCGCGCAAGGTCGAACAATTTGCGGCGCGCATGAAAGACGACCTCATCGTCGAAGTCGATCTGGTTGGTGCGCGCGCAGGGCCCCGCCTCGGTCACGGAATCCATGGTGTGATACCAACTCGGGCGCTCATCGAAGCGCGTCCAGTCGGGCGTCCAACCGAAATCCGCGGGATAAATGTCGGTGGTCAGCCGCTCCTCGAATCCATGCAATTGATCGGGACCGCAAAAATGCATCTTGCCGCTCAACACGGTTTGGTAGCCCGAGCGCCGCAGGTAATGCGCCAAGGTGGGAATTTGCGCCGGAAATTCCGCGGCATTGTCGTAGGCGCCGATGGCCGACACCTGGCGCCCGGAGAGAAATGAAAACCGCGACGGCGCGCAGAGTGGACTATTGCAATAAAACGAGTCGAACACCACGCCGGCCGCGGCCAGTGCGTCGATGTGCGGGGTCTTCGCGACACGGTTTCCATAGGCCGGAAGAGCTCGCGCAGTTAGCTGGTCGGCCATCACAATCAAAAAGTTCGGACGGTTAGGCAAGAAATTCTCCGCATCCGACAGAAATGCACATGCCGACCAGTCTACAGTGTCGGGAGTGAGCGATCATTCCGGTTCCGGCAGGTTGGCTTCATAGAAGCTCGATGCCGAATGACTGCGGATGAAGATCGCTGCGATTTCGTGGATGGGCTGCGTGGCGGAATTCGGGCCGCCGCCGTCAAACGGTAGCACGGTGCGAAAAGCGCGCCACACGGCCGTCGGTGAGGCGCCGAAGCTGCGGCCTGGGACCTGCGACTTGCGCAAGTCCAGCCAGTAGCTCCCGGTGAGCAGATCTTCAGCCAAGAGTTCGACCGTGTCATCGACCGCGGTTCGCGCACGGACGACCTTCAAACGCGTTTGCGCTTGCAGGTCTTCCACATTCTGTATCAGCGCATTGCCCTCGGCCGGTACGGGATTGACGAGGCCCTGGACCTCCTGCATCAACGCGGCCGCGTTGATCTCGCTGCCCTGCGTCATATTGGAGCGCTCCGACGGATCGTTCGACGGAGCGATGACGGTAAAAAATGTGCTCGTGAAGCGCAGCATTCGCTGGACTATGGCCGCGTCCATGTTGGCGAGCGCGATGGTGAACGCTTCGATCTCATTGGCCATGGGATATGGATCCCAATTTGCGTTCGAGAGGATGAATCCGTACTGACCATGAGTGCGAGGACCGCCCTTGACATAGAACTGCGCCAGCTGGGGTGTGCTCAATTCCCAGGAATCCTGGGGCGAGGCGCCGATCCGCACCGCAGGATTATGGTCGGATGAGTTCATTTGAATCAGGACTGCATCACGTAAATGCGCCCACGCCGCCCACGCGGAACCCTGGCGAATCGACGATGCGCGCAGGCTCTCGGGATCTTGAATGATGCGCTTTTCATCCAGCTCGAACAGATAGCTGCCCTTGAGCATCTCGAGTACGCGCATGGCATCCCAGTTGAGCCACTTGAAGGGCCGATTCGCCTGCACCGGCTGCGATAGCGGCGAGACGCTGCTGTTCATGCCATTCAAGTCGATGGCATAAATCAGATCTGCCCACGACAGCGCCTCCCGCGCATCGTAGAGCAACAGCGCTGCTTGGCCCGTGGCATAGGCGTTGGTGCTCTCCAATTCGCTGTCGTCCGCGCCGAATGGTGCCAGCGGCTCGAGTCCCGCCTGTTTCAGCGCCTCGGCGGCCGACATCCGCACGCCGCGGTAATACGCGGTGCCGGCGCCTACCATGGTCGCTCCGACATTCGCGAATGGACCCAGATCGCCTTCGCCCACGGTGCCGCGTGACTGCACCATCGGCGTGATGCGCTCGTTCAGAAGGTCGAGCAGGCGCTGCGTGAGCTGAGGACTCGCAGCCTCGAAACTCATGCTATTGGCGCGCACCACCAGCATGGCGCGAACGGTCTCCTCCTCGCCGATTTCGGGCCCGAGGCCATCGAAGGCGCCGCGTCGAAAAATCGACAGCTGCCGAGATGCCAGCAGTTTCTGGTTGCTCGGCGACAAAGGATCACCGGCGAATATGAATTTCTCCCGCCCGGAACCCGAACCGCGGTTGAACCAGTACACCGATACGCCTTCGGCGGCCGCTTCAAGCAGCAAGTTGTGCGCGTCCGCGGAGCGTTGGCGAGCCTCGGGCGTCAACGCCACTTTGGCGCCGTAGCGCGCCACGTCCACGACCTGTTCGAGGGTCAGATCCCGGCCGGTCAGGACGATGGTCTTGTCGGTCAGCGTCGGCGTGATGGGCCGGTAAGGCGGCGGCGGGGCAGGCGCGGGGAGGGCGGCTGCGTTCAGGGCTGCAAGGGATATCGCGGCGACTGCAACCAGAGTATCCAACCCGTTCATGGTTCACCGTATATTTGAAGTAATTTCGAGTACAGTCGCAGTTTACGCAATCCATCCGGGAATTGATGTTGAAAGAGAAGCAAGCGCTACACGTCATGGACGAGGTCCTCGCCCTCTTGGATGCCCGGGGTGCAGCGGCATATTTCGGCGAGCCGGTCTCCGTTTTGGAACACGGGCTGCAGGCCGCCCATTTTGCCCGCGAGTCGGGAGCCCCGGATGCCCTCATTGTTGCCGCGCTGCTGCACGACGTCGGCCACGTACTTGGACGTTCGCCCGAGGACATCGCGGCTTGGCACACCGACGCCCGCCATGAGGAAATAGGCAGCTCGTGGCTCGCGCGGCGATTCGGACCGGCGGTGTCGGATCCCGTGAGGCTGCATGTCGCCGCGAAGCGCTACTTGTGCGCCACGACTCCGGAGTACCTCTCAGAGCTTACCGCCGCATCGCTGCACACCCTCGATCTGCAGGGGGGGCCGATGACCACCGATGAGGTCGACGCGTTCCGGCGTGAAGCTTATTGCCGCGACGCGGTGCGCGTCCGCTTATGGGACGACCGCGGCAAGATCGAGGGGCTCGTAACCGCCGGGCTCACGCAATATCTCGGACTCATCGAATCGCTGGCCGTGCGAGTCCGCGGTCCCTCGATGCGAGTTCGGGCGTTACCTCGCGGGTAATCTCGAATCTGCCATGCGGGACGCGATGATCACCGCCAAGCGCGAGAACCCAAGCCGTCCACTCTCAAGGTTGCAGCAATGGCTCGAGCACTCCGGTCAAGCCGCCGCGTCCTCTGGTGTAATTGGTGCCTGGAGGCCCGGATGACCACGCTGCTCTCGCAGCACGGCGCGGTTCAAGCCTGACCCAGGATTTCCTTCAAAGGGCCCAGCCAGGGCTCGAAGTTCCGCCACTGATCGATGCCTTCCTTGAAAATCGGGCGGCGCACCTGCTCGGAGCTCGCGGTTCTGATGCTGCGCTCGGTCTTGTAGAACTCCACGCATTGCGGCTCGAACTCGAGGCCGCAGAAATCCAGAATCCTGCGCACATGGGTCTCGAGATCCTCGACCACTGCTTCGTGCTCGACGCGCAGCACCTGGCCCGGCAGCGCCGAATCCCAATGCGCCATCAGCTCGACGTACGTCCGATAGTACCGGCCGATGTCCTGCAGGCTGTAAGTAAACTCCTGGCCCGCGGCAAACAACTGCTTGAAGTTGCTGAAGCAACAGGCCATTGCATTGCGGCGCGCGTCGATGATCTTGGCGTTCGGCAACATCAGATGGATCAGCCCGAGATGGCGGAAATTGTTCGGCATCTTGTCGACGAAGAAGGGCTTGCCCGTCCGGTAGATGCGCGTGTCGCTGAGATAGCGGGCGCCCAGCCGGTGAAAATCCTCCGCCGTCAACTCCTGGAGCACGCGCGGATAGCGGGGATTGTCGCTGTCGATCTCCCGTCCCTGCAGTTCCAGCACGATTCGCGGAATATCGGCGAGCTCCATGGTGCCCTCGACCTTTGAATGTGAGGCAAGGATCTGCTCCAGCAGCGTGGAGCCTGAGCGTGGCAACCCGACCACGAAGATAGGCACCGCCTCGCCCGTATCGGATCCGGCTCCGGGCGGGGCATCCAGCCGCGCGGCACGGCCCAGCCGCGCAGCGAAGAACTCCCGGGTGCAGATCGATTTCTGCAGGCGCGTGTTGCGCTCCAGGGGCTCGGGACGGTAGTTGCTCTGCGATTTCTTGAGGGCATTGCCGCGTTCATAGTAAAGGAATGACTCGGCAAACTCGCCGCGATCCTCGAGCGCCTTGCCGAGGGCGAAGCAGAGGTGAAGACGATCGTCCGGCGCCGTGGTCTGCGCCGCCTCGTGCACGCGCATTTGCTCAATCTCCTCCGCCGAGAAACGATAGGTCTTGAGATTGGCGAGGCTCCAGTATGCATCTCCGTAGCCCGGGCGGATGGCCGCGGCTGCGCGGTAGGATTCGATCGCCTGCTGCTGGCTTCCTAACGCCTTGTACGAATGCGCGATGGATAAATGCAGTTCGCTGGCGTGAAACGGCTGCGGGTTATCGGCGAGCAGCTTCCGATACAGCTCGAGGGCTCCTTCGTGATCGCCGAGACCCACCTTGGCGGTGGCATAAGTCGTCCGGTACACGCGGTTGTCGGGCTCGACTTCCAGCAGCTTTTCGAGTTCGGCGAGGGACTGGTCATGCTTGTGGCGCCGGAGCAGCGCGATCGCATAGTCGTAGCGTGCCGCACGATAGTCCGGCGCGCGCGCGAGCACCGCTTCGAGAAGGATATCCGCATCGTCAAGCACGTCGTGTTTCAGCCCGATCCGGGCGAGCAGGCGCATGGCTTCGATGTGATCGCCGTGTTTCAGCAGATATGCCCGTATCATAGCCTCCGCGGGGGCGAGTTCGCCGTCGCAAAACAGGGCCGTGGCCGTAACCACTTCCACCGGCAAATTCCCGAGGCTTGCAACGTGCGCGGCCGCCATCTCGGCATTGTCCGTCTGCCCGCTCATCCGAAAGAGACGCTGCAGCATACGCCAGCTCGCCGGCAGAGCAGGATTGATGTTGACCGCGGCTAGAAACGCCTCGATGGCCTTGGGTGCATCGCGCACAGCCACGTAGCAATGGCCGCGCTCCTGGAACAGGCGGCTGAAGGATGGATGATGGCGCTGCAGCCGCTCGAGCGTGGCGAGGGCGCCGGGTATCCGATTCAGATAGCGCTGGCTGACCGCGATCAAGTAGAGCACGTCGCGGTTCTCAGGAAACGTCACCGCCAGCGCTTCGGCTGCGCCGAGTGCGGCAGTGAATTGATTCTGCTCCAGAAGCGCGCGGATGCGCCGGACTTCCGTCTCGACCGGCGATATTGAGGGACTGATGGCGCCCGCGTTCATTCCTCGAATTATGGCCGATCGGTATAGGGCCCGTCTCGAAGCGTCGAGCGGTCCATCGCGAGCGGGCGGGCGCCGGCCTCTAATCAGAATTTGTAAGTGAATTTTAAGCCGATTATCCTCGGGCGCAGCGGTGTTTCCGCGACGACGAATTGGCCGGTGTTCTCAAACAGGCTGGTTTCCTTGTTGAAGAGATTCTGCGAGAACAGATGCGCACTCCAGTTGTCCTTCGCCACGCCCGCCGACGCATCGAAACTAGAGTACGCAGGGTTCTCGAAACGCAGCAGGGTCGTGCTCACCCCTCCCGACGAGATGGCAGGGTCGTTGGCGGTCTGTGTGAAGGAGTGGCCCGTGTGCTGGCCGCCAAACTGCACGAACGCGTTGTAACTGTTTATCGCCCAATCGTAGCGCACGCGCAGGTTGAACTGAATAGGCGGTGAATTGGCGCTGGGGCCGCCGACCGGTCCAAACAGATTGTTGATTGCGGTGCATCCTGTGCCCTTACTGGTGCAGGATTCGGTAATGGGCTTACCGAAGTTCACGCTTGCCGGATTGGTATCGATCAGCGCCGGTGAGTTGGTCTGCACGCTCTGATTCCAAGAACCGCCGCCCTGCAGTGTCAGGCCTTCAAAGAGACGAGCGACGATCGACGTCTCGATCCCGCGAATGCGAAAGTCTTGCCCATTGGTGCCGAAGGCCAGGTTGCCGGTCTCGCCCGGATCGAAGAAGCCGATCTGAACGTTTTCCCAGTTTTCCTGGTAAATCGCGCCGTTCCACTGGAAGCGGTGATTGAAGAACTCTGTTTTCCAACCAACCTCGATGTTCGTCAGGTCGTCGGAATGATAGGTGTTGGGTATCGCAAACTGGGGTTTTCCGTCCGGTCCGTCGATGTAGGCAGGCACGCTGCCCTGCTGTCGGTTGAAACCACCCGGGCGAAAGCCCTGCGAAAACGTCGCGTAGGTCAATATGTCGTCGGTAACGTGCCAGGTGATATTTGCGCGGCTCTTGGTGCCGGACTCCGTGTCACGCAGGTCGCCCTTGTTGAGGTTGGTCGAATCATTGACGCATCCGCCCGCGGGGACACCCTGTTCGAAGCAGAAAAAGCTGCTGGTCACACTCCCGGTGAAGGAGTTCTCGAACTGATAGTGACGCGCACCCGCCGTGATCGTCAGGACCTTCGGGATGATGTCGACATCGAACGAGCCGAAGAAAGCCGTCTGCTTGACCTCGCGCTGAGTGTCCTCGAAAAATGCCGTGTTGTCGCCTTGCACACCGGGATTTTCGGTCGTGGTGTCGGGTGCCGTACCGATGTTGGACAGACAGCCGGTGTTTCCGGGCGTGCCTGATGCGGTATTCGACGTGCAGGCAGGTATGGACTTGTAGTACCAGTCGGTCTGATCGAAGAGTTTATTCTGATCGTAGTAGACGCCGACGATGCCGCGAATGCGCCAGTCATCCGGCGTGCTCAAGCGGATCTCGTTGCTCAAATGCTCGTTGCGCTCGGTCTCGCGCCAGGTGGAGCTCGGCGAGTAGCACGTCGACTTGAGATTCGGGTCACCTGCACCGCCGTTCACGGCGTAACCGGTGCCGGGGCCATAGCACTGGTAGTAGTCGGCGAACACGCCGCGCGCGTAGTTGGTGTAATCCTGCTGCTGGTTGACGTGGCGGTCGAGATAAGCGCCGGTGTATATGAGTTTGAGCAGCCCAGCCTTACCGTCCACTGTCCACGCCGTGTTCTCGAATCGGTCCTTGTCGTAGGAGGGGTTGAATAGCGTAACCTCGAGCGGCTGCAGCGGCACGCCGTCGGAGGACAAGGGCATTTGGTAGAACACACCCTCAGCGTCCATGTTCTGGTAGGTCTGCGAGAGCAAGATATTCCAGTCTTCGTTGACCTTGAACAGCAACTCGGCGCGCGCGCCGGTGTAGGTGACGGGATTGATGGCCGACGCGACCTGCGAGCCATTGTTGATGACCGGGCTGCCGGGCGGTACGCAGCTGCCGCGGTTGACCCCGCCGTCCGGGCACACCCCGCCGACGGCCGGATACTTGGCGTAATAAATGCCAAGATCGGTGTCTTTGCGCGTGAACGTTCCGGGTACGTTGTTGATGTAGCCGCCGCGATGGTCATCGTAAATCACCACGCGCGCCGCCAGCGTGTCGGTGATCAGCGGAACGTTCAGCACGGCGGTCAAGTCGCTGTTCGGATCGCCGTGTGCGGTGGTACCGTAGCCGGCGTCTACGTTCCCTTCGGTGACATCCAGTTTCGGCTTGTTGGTGATATAGCGCACCACCCCCGCCTCCGCGCCGGCGCCGAACAGAGTGCCCTGCGGGCCCTCGAGAATTTCGACGCGCTCGAGGTCGGCGGCATAGACGTCGAGGTTGCGCGAGGGCAGTTGACCGGATTGCTCATCCAGGTAGATCGCGACATTCGGAAAACCACCGATGCTGCCGCTCGACTGAGAGCCCGCGTTGCCGACGCTGAGACCGCGCATGTAGATCTCGGTCTGACCCGGACCGTTGGACGCTGTCGTGACGTTGGGTAGGTAACGGGCATAGTCGTCGAAAGTCGAGACGCTTAGCTGATTCAAGGTTTCGGCTGTCAGCGCCTGAATGGAAATAGGAACGTTCTGAATGTTCTCCGTGCGCCGTTGTGCCGTGACGGTGATCTCCTGGATCGAGTCGGTGGCCTCGGTGTCGGCGGCGGTGTCGGCGTGCACGATTCCGGCACCCGCGCCGCTCAGGATGGCCGCAATAGCATAGGACAGCTTCGGATTAGAGTTCATGCTGACGTCCCTTCCCTTTTATCTTTGAAATCAGATTTATCTATGAAATCAGATCGGCCAAAGGCATCGCTGTTGGATTTCGCCAGAGAATAGCATCGTGGCCGGAAAGCGAAAGCGATTCTTGTTGTGAAAGTGCATCGAACGCATGCTGTTTTTCGATTCGCACATGCGTAAATTAGATTTCACACACCCTTAAGGCCCCAGCCGCGCGGGAAAACCGGGCGCGCGCAAGGATGTACCCACGGCATCTTCCAGTAATTTCACGATCATCGATGACCAGGCGCTGCCGCCATACCTCGCGCGGCCTTCCACGAAAGTCTGCTCCATCACCGCCGCGAGGCGCAGCGGCACGCCGAAGCGGCGCCCGAACTCGAGCGCGAAGCCCGCGTCCTTGCACGCTAAATCCATAGTAAATCCAATGTCATAGCTGCCGTTCAGGATCACCTGGCTCTCGGTCTCGTGAACGAAGCTGTTGCCGGAGCTGGCGGCGATGGCCTCATAGGCTGCGCGCAAGTCCAC
>Ga0209611_10014384_pt1 | contig 10583 bp, 10 predicted proteins | sample S1TSphgellanicum_3_FD_187693 | JGI IMG/M metagenome (GOLD analysis project Ga0209611, IMG submission 187693) | Host-associated microbial communities from peat moss isolated from Minnesota, USA - S1T2_Fc - Sphagnum magellanicum MG (SPAdes) (version 2) | ecosystem: Host-associated > Plants > Peat... | reverse complement strand
TGCGCTCGGCGATCGAGGCCATTCCGCATTGCCCCGGCGCGCATGACCTGCGCGCGCACATTCTCGCGGAGGCGAGCCGGCTGCTGCCCCGTGAACTCGCACGACCTGCGGCTTGAAGGTTTGCCGTGCCATGGATTGACAGGTACCTCGCGATTCGCGATCGGTGGCTGTCGAGCCCTCGATTTCAGCGTTGGGCGGCCGCATTCCCCTTGACACGACCGACGGCAAGGCGCCGCGCGCGCGCGCTGTTCGACGTGTGTGCGGGCTTCGTGTATTCGCAGATTCTCTTCGCCTGTGTGCGCCTGAAATTATTCGATCTGCTGGCGTTGGGGCCGCGCACCGCCGCGAGCATTGCGGCCGTGCTGAAGTTGCCGTTGGAATCCACCGAACGACTGTTGGAGGCAGCCGTGTCCCTGCGCCTGGTGGATAAACGCGTCGCCGGAAGATTCGGCCTCGGCACTTTGGGGGCGGCAATGGTCGGAAACCCCGCGGTCGGCGCCATGGTCGAGCACCACAGCCTGTTATATGCCGATCTGAACGACCCTGTTGCGCTGCTGCGCGGCGACAAGCGGCAGACCGAACTCTCCAAGTACTGGGCCTATTCGTCCTCGAATCAGCCGGCGACGTTGCCGGGTACGCAAACCAGCGAATACACGGCGCTCATGGCGAACTCATCGTCCCTGGTGGCCGACGAGATCTTGGACGCCTATCCGCTCGCCAAACATCGCTGTCTGCTCGATGTCGGCGGCGGCGACGGCTCCTTTCTGGTGGCGGCGTCCAAACGCTGTGAGCAGATCCAATTGATGTTGTTCGATTTGCCGCCGGTGGCCGAACGCGCCGCGCAACGTTTCGAGTCACTGGGTCTCGCGGCGCGCGCGCGCGCGATCGGCGGAGATTTTTTGAGCGATGGATTGCCGGACGGCGCGGATGTCGTGTCGCTGATCCGCGTAATTCATGATCACGACGACGCGGCCGCCTTCGCGCTGCTGCGCGCGGTCTATCGCAGCTTGCCGGCCAAGGGGGTGTTGCTGCTGGCCGAGCCGATGATGGGCACGCCCGGTGCCGAGCCGGTGGGGGATGCGTATTTTGGGTTCTATCTGCTCGCCATGGGACGCGGCAAGGCGCGCAGTCCCGAGGATTTGCAGCAGTTGTTGCTGACGGTCGGATTCGCCAGTGCGCAGCTGCAGCGGACTCGCCAACCCCTGCAAAGCAGACTCATCGTGGCGCGCAAGGGTTAGTTCGTGCGAAAAGTGTTAACCTTTGTTGACATGTCGATTAGTCAGAGTATCGTTACACAATCGTGCAATATGACCAGGTAACAGGCAGCCACGGGATATGAACTCTTACGTTGCCCATTCTTCCCTCAACACCATGGCAGTGGTGTTGGAAAAGCCGGAACAATTGGTCCTGAGCCGCCTCGATCTCACCGCCCCCGGCGATGAGGACGTCATCGTCGACATGGAGTGGTCCGGTATCAGCACCGGCACCGAACGCTTGCTCTGGACCGGACGGATGCCGCCATTTCCGGGTTTGGGATATCCCCTGGTGCCGGGCTATGAATCGGTTGGTCGCGTCAGCCATGTGGGGCTCGGCGCCCATCGGCGGGTCGGCGAGCGGGTGTTCGTTCCGGGCGCGCGTTGCTTTGGCGATGTCCGCGGCCTGTTCGGCGGTGCCGCGGCGAAGGTGGTCGTGCCCGGCGCGCGAGTCACGCCGATCGACGAGAACTTGGGGGAGCAGGGCGTATTGTTGGCGTTGGCGGCAACTGCCTATCACGCGGTCGCCGCCCAGCACTCGAATCCGCCGGATCTGATCATAGGCCACGGTGTGCTCGGTCGCTTGATCGCCCGCCTCGCGGTCATCCTCGCGAAGCAACCGCCGGTGGTCTGGGAGACCAATCCGAATCGTGCCGCCGGCGCGGTCGGCTATGAGGTGGTGCACCCGGATGCCGACACGCACCGCGGCTATCGCGCCATTTACGATGTGAGCGGCGACAGCAAGCTGCTCGATACCTTGATTGCGCGATTGGCTCCGGGCGGCGAAGTCGTCCTCGCCGGCTTCTACAGCGAATCGCTGTCGTTTGCATTTCCGCCGGCGTTCATGCGCGAAGCGCGCATTCGCATCGCTGCCGAATGGCGCGAGGCTGACCTGCACGCGGTGAAGGCACTGATCGAATCGGGTCAGTTGAGCCTCGGCGACTTGATCACCCATCGGCAAGCCGCCGCCGACGCCCCGTCCGCATATCGCACCGCGTTTACGGATCCTTCCTGTCTGAAAATGATTCTGGATTGGAGAACGAATTCATGAGCACTTCCCTGGCCAATTCCTCTGCGCTGCGTTCCGAGCAAGCCAGGCTGCAAGCGCTGCGGGCCGAAGCCGCGGTGGAACCCGATGCCGTCGTGACCGCGGCGCCGACCAAACAGACCCAGGTCATCGCCATCTACGGCAAGGGCGGCATCGGCAAGAGTTTTGCACTCGCCAATCTGTCGTACATGATGGCGCAACTCGGCAAGAAGGTGCTGTTGATCGGTTGCGACCCGAAAAGCGACACCACCTCGCTGCTGTTCGGCGGCCGCGCCTGCCCGACCATCATCGAGACGTCCGCCAAGAAGAAACTCGCCGGCGAGCCGGTCAAGATCGGCGATGTGTGTTTCAAGCGCGATGGCGTGTTCGCCATGGAGTTGGGCGGTCCGGAAGTAGGGCGCGGCTGCGGCGGGCGCGGCATCATCCACGGTTTCGAACTGCTGGAGAAACTCGGGTTCCACGAGTGGGGCTTCGACTACGTGCTGCTCGATTTCTTAGGCGACGTGGTGTGCGGCGGATTCGGATTGCCGATCGCGCGCGACATGTGCCAGAAGGTCATCGTCGTGGGATCGAACGACCTGCAATCGCTCTATGTCGCGAACAACGTCTGTTCCGCGGTCGAATACTTTCGCAAGCTGGGCGGCAATGTCGGCGTGGCCGGCCTCGTGATCAACAAGGATGACGGCACCGGCGAGGCCCAGGCGTTTGCCGATGCCGCGGGCATCCCGGTGCTCGCGGCGATTCCCGCCAACGAAGACATCCGGCGCAAGAGCGCGAATTACGACATCGTCGGCCGGCCGGGAACCACCTGGGGACCACTGTTCGAACAATTGGCGGCCAATGTCGCGGAAGCGCCGCCGCTTCGCCCCAAACCGCTGACCCAGGACGGACTGCTCGGCCTGTTCAAGGGCGAAGTCGTGGGACGCAATGTGGTGCTCGATCCGGCCTCCCACGAGGACATGTGCGGCAGCTCGATCATCGAGAAAGCGACGCTGGAGATCGTCTACGACACGGTCTGACATGATGAACAACGCACCCGACATCACTGTAGCGGCAGCCCAGGTCAATCAGGGCCAACAAGCTCCGGCCAAGGATCAACCCTCGGGCGATGGCATCGGCTGCCACGCCGGCAAGGACGAAATGCGCCGGGCCGCATCGGCCGCGGGCAAGAGCGAGACTCTGGCGCGCTACGCCGCCGATTATCCGGCCGGGCCGCACGATCAGCCGCAAAGCATGTGTCCCGCGTTCGGATCGCTGCGCGTCGGCTTGAGAATGCGCCGCACCGCGACGGTGTTGTCGGGTTCCGCCTGCTGCGTGTATGGGCTCACCTTCACATCGCATTTCTATGGCGCGCGGCGCACGGTCGGGTATGTGCCGTTCAATTCGGAAACCTTGGTGACCGGCAAGCTGTTCGAGGATATCCGCGAAGCCGTATTCAAGCTCGCCGATCCCGCGCTCTACGATGCGGTGGTGATCATCAATCTGTGCGTCCCCACCGCCTCCGGGGTGCCGTTGCAGTTGCTGCCGAAAGAGATCAACGGCGTGCGCATCATCGGTATCGACGTGCCGGGCTTCGGCGTGCCCACTCACGCCGAGGCCAAGGACGTGCTGGCCGGCGCGATGCTGAAATACGCGCGCAACGAAGCGCTGCAGGGGCCGGTGCAGGCGCCGCGCGGCGGGCGCAATTCCAAACCCACCGTGACCTTGGTGGGTGAGATGTTTCCGGCCGATCCGGTCGGCATCGGCATGATGCTCGAGCCGCTCGGTTTGGCGGCGGGACCGGTGGTGCCGACCCGCGAGTGGCGCGAGTTGTACGCCGCGCTCGACGGCGCGGTGGTAGCCGCCATTCATCCGTTTTACACCGCCAGCTTGCGCGAATTCGCGGCGGCGGGGCGTACCATCGTCGGTTCCGCGCCGGTGGGACACGACGGCACGGCGGCATGGCTCGCGGCCATCGGTGCGGCCGCGGGTGTCGGTCAGGACAAAATCGGCGCCGCGCAGAACCGCATCCTGCCCGCGATCAAAGCGGCGCTCGCGAAATCGCCGATCCGCGGGCGGATCACGTTGTCGGGTTACGAGGGTTCCGAATTGCTGGTCGCGCGTCTGCTCATCGAGAGCGGCGCGGATGTGCGCTATGTGGGCACCGCGTGTCCGCGCACTCCGTGGTCGGACCCCGATCGCGAGTGGCTGGAGGCGAAGGGGGTGCATCTGCAATACCGCGCGTCCCTCGAACAGGATCTCGCGGCCATGCATGAATTCAAACCGAACCTGGCGATCGGTACGACGCCGGTCGTGCAAAAGGCCAAGGAGCTCGCGATCCCGTCGCTCTACTTTACCAATTTGATTTCGGCGCGGCCGCTGATGGGACCGGCCGGCGCGGGTTCGTTGGCGCAGGTGGTGAACGCCGCCTTGGGCAATCAGGCGCGGTTCGATGAAATGAAAGCCTTCTTCGAGGGTGTCGGCACCGGGTACACGGCCGGCGTGTGGCAGGAGTCACCCGAGGATCATCCGCAGTTTCGCGAACGCTACAAGGCCCAACTCGCCAAGCTCGCCGCCAAGCGCAAAGCGGAGGAAATGGTCTGATGTTGGTACTCGATCATGATCGTGCCGGCGGCTACTGGGGTTCCGTGTATGTGTTCACGGCGATCAAGGGGCTGCAAGTCATCATCGACGGCCCGGTGGGCTGCGAGAATCTGCCGGTGACCTCGGTGCTGCATTACACCGACGGGTTGCCGCCGCATGAATTGCCCATCGTCGTGACCGGCTTGGCGGAAGAAGAGCTGGGTCAGCACGGCACCGAAGGCGCGATGAAGCGCGCGCACAAGACGCTCAATCCCGATCTGCCGGCGGTGGTGGTCACGGGCTCGATCGCCGAGATGATCGGCGGCGGCGTCACTCCGGAAGGCACCAACATCCAGCGCTTCCTGCCGCGCACCATCGACGAGGACCAGTGGCAGAGCGCCAACCGCGCCATGTCGTGGTTGTGGACCGAATACGGCAAGAAGAAGATTCCCGAGCGCAAGCCCCGCAAGGAAGGCGAGAAGCCGCGCGTCAATATCATCGGCCCGATCTACGGCACCTTCAACACGCCGAGCGATCTGGCCGAAATTCGCCGGCTCATCGAGGGCATCGGCGCCGAGGTCAATCTGACGTTCCCGCTCGGCAGCCACCTGGCCGATGTGCCGCGGCTGATCGACGCCGACGTGAATGTCTGCATGTACCGCGAATTCGGGCGGTTGCTGTGCGAAACCCTGGAGCGCCCGTACCTTCAGGCGCCCATCGGTCTGCACAGCACCACCAAGTTCTTGCGCAAATTGGGCGAGCTCACGGGACTCGACCCTGAACCGTTCATCGAACGCGAAAAGCACACCACCATCAAGCCGCTGTGGGATCTGTGGCGCTCCGTCACCCAGGACTTCTTCGGCACCGCGAGCTTTGCGGTGGTGGCCAATGAAACGTATGCGCGCGGCTTGCGGCATTTCCTCGAAACCGAGATGGGCTTGCCGTGCACGTTCTCTTTTTCGCGGCGCGCCGGCGTGAAGCCGGACAACGACGCGGTGCGCAAGGCGATCAAGGAGACCCCGCCGCTGATCATGTTCGGCAGTTTCAACGAGCGCATGTACATGGCGGAGAGCGCCACGCGGGCGATGTACATTCCGGCGTCCTTCCCCGGCGCGATCATCCGCCGTCACACCGGTACGCCCTTCATGGGATACAGCGGCGCGACCTACATCGTTCAAGAGGTCTGCAACGCGCTGTTCGATGCGCTGTTCAACATTCTTCCCCTGGCGAGCGAGCTCGACAAGGTCGATGCCACTCCGTCCCGTCTGCACCACGAACTGCGCTGGACCGATGCCGCCAGACAGGCCCTGGATGATCTCGTCGCGGAAGAACCGGTGCTGGTGCGCATTTCCGCCGCCAAGCGGCTGCGCGATGCGGCGGAAAGGGCCGCCCGGCAGGCGGGCGACGAAGAGGTTGGAATCGAGCGCCTGCCGCGGCCGCGCGGCACGGTCACACAGTTGGAGCCGGCCTGACATGCCGCGCGCCCATGAGAAGAATTCAAAGAATTCGTTCGAAGTTTTTCGGACGGAAGGCGTGTTGCAGCGGGACCATCCACCGCCGCAGCTATTTGGTCGCGCAATCAATGCGCGATGACGGCCGCAAGGCCGGTTTGTGGAGGTGAGACGTATGGCAGACGAAAGAAAAGGCTCGCTCTCGGGGCTGACGGAAAGTGAAGCGAAAGAATTTCACGGGATCTTCGTGACCAGCTTCATTATTTTTACGGTGATTGCGATTGTTGCGCACTTCTTGGTGTGGCAGTGGCGGCCGTGGCTCTGAAGTGAATCTTTCACTTGAGAGCTTTGTCTTTGGTTCACGGTTACGCATAGGAGACTAGAAAATGTGGCGAATTTGGCTTCTTTTCGATCCGCGCAGAGCGTTGATTGCGCTGTTCACATTCCTGTTTGTGTTGGCACTATTGATTCATTTCTTATTGCTCAGCACCGACAGGTTCAATTGGATTGGTGGTCATGCGGCGCCTTCGGCCGCTGCGCAGCACATGTCGACGCTGCCGGACTCCAAGCCTTAGCGCTGTTTGCCGACGGCCGCGGCCGGGTAATGTTGGGCCTTTGGGCCTTGCAGATACCCGTCCGCTGCCCGAAGCGACCGATGATTGAGTCGAATGTTTGAGTTGAATGATTTTGAATGATTGAGTTGTACGGGTGATTGAGGTGCACAACCATGGCGATGCTCAGCTTTGAAAGAAAATACCGCGTACGCGGCGGCACGCTGCTCGGCGGCGATCTGTTCGACTTTTGGGTCGGCCCATTTTACGTCGGCTTCTTCGGCGTAACGACGATATTCTTTGCGTTCCTCGGGACCGCCCTGATCGTCTGGGGCGCAGCCATCGGCCCGACGTGGAACGTCTGGCAAATCAACATCGCCCCACCGGATTTGAAATATGGCCTGGCATTCGCGCCGTTGCGCGAGGGAGGGCTGTGGCAATTGATCACGATCTGTGCGATCGGCGCATTCGTCTCGTGGGCGCTGCGCGAGGTGGAAATCTGCCGCAAGCTCGCGATCGGGTATCACGTACCGTTTGCGTTCGGCGTCGCGATCTTCGCGTACGTGTCGCTCGAAGTATTCCGTCCGCTGCTCTTAGGCGCCTGGGGACACGGCTTCCCGTACGGCATATTCAGCCACTTGGACTGGGTTTCGAACACGGGCTATCAGTACCTGCACTTTCATTACAATCCGGCGCACATGCTGGCGGTGAGCTTCTTCTTCGCCACCACGCTCGCCTTGTCGCTGCACGGGGCGGTGATCCTGTCCGCGAGCAATCCGAAAAAAGGTCCCGTTCAGACGGCTGAGCACGAAAACACCTATTTTCGCGACACGATCGGCTATTCGATCGGCTCGCTCGGCATTCATCGCCTCGGTCTGTTTTTGGCGCTCAGTGCCGGCTTCTTCAGCGCTGTGTGCATCTTGATCAGCGGGCCATTCTGGACCCGCGGCTGGCCCGAATGGTGGGGCTGGTGGTTGAACCTGTCGATCTGGAACTGAACGCGAACTGCCCAGGGGATTTTTCATGGCTGAATATCAGAACATCTTTACCCGCGTACAAATTCGCGCTCCCGCCTATCCGGGCGTAACCCTGCCGAGCGGTGCTTGGGTCCGACAGGGCAAAGGCGCCTTCATTCACCTGCTGGGCCGCTTCGGCGACGCGCAGATCGGGCCGATCTATTTGGGCACGACCGGACTGTTGTCGCTGATCTGCGGGTTCCTCGCATTCGAGATCATCGGACTCAACATGTTCGCCTCGGTGCACTGGAATCCGATCCAGTTCATCCGTCAGCTCCCCTGGCTGGCGCTCGAGCCGCCGGCGCCCGGCAACGGGCTGCACTTCCCGCGTTTGCAGGACGGCGGCTGGTGGTTGATGGCCGGGTTTTTTCTGACCAGCTCGGTGCTTCTGTGGTGGCTGCGCATGTACCGCCGCGCGCGTGCGCTCGGCATGGGAACGCATGTTGCCTGGGCTTTCCTCGCGGCGATCTGGTTGATGCTGGTGCTCGGCATCATCCGGCCGGTGTTGATGGGCAGCTTCGGCGAGGCGGTACCCTTCGGAATCTTCCCACATCTGGATTGGGTTGCCGCGTTCTCGATCCGCTACGGCAACTTGTTCTATAATCCGTTTCACTGCTTGTCGATCGCGTTCCTGTACGGCTCAACGCTTCTCTTCGCGATGCACGGGGGCACGATTCTGGCGGTGAGCCGCTTGGGCGGAGACCGTGAATTGGAACAAATCGTCGATCGCGGCACCGCTGCCGAGCGCGCCGCCTTGTTCTGGCGCTGGACCATGGGGTTCAACGCCACGATGGAATCGATCCATCGCTGGGCGTGGTGGTTCGCGGTGCTGTGTCCCCTGGTGGGCGGCATCGGCATCCTGCTCACCGGCACGGTGGTGGACAACTGGTACCTGTGGGCGGTGAAGCACCATGTGGCGCCCATCTACCCACAGGTGTTCGCGCCCGTGATCGATCCTGCGACCCTGCCTGGAGCGCCGAAATGAACAGCCTCAGCCCTTCGAGAAACGTGACCGGCCGCGGGCCGCTCAGGACTTGGTGCCTGACAGCGGCGGTGGTCGGTTTGCTCGGAGCGCTCGCGGGCTGCGAGCGGCCGCCGATCGAAACGAAGCAGGGCGGCTATCGCGGCTTGGGGATGGAACAAGTCATCAATCCGCGGATCGATGCCATCAAAGAGGTCAAGAATGAAGTGCCGGCGGTGATTCCGGCCGCGCCATCCGAAGGTCCGTTGGCGAGCAGCGTTTACAAGAACATCGAGGTCTTGAAGGATTTGAACGTGGCGGAATTCACCCGCGTCATGCTGGCCATCACCCAGTGGGTGGCGCCGCCCGATCAAAGCTGTAATTACTGTCACGCCGCCGACATGGCGAGCGATGAGCGCTACACCAAGGTGGTGGCGCGCCGCATGTTGCAGATGGTTCGCCACATCAACTCCGATTGGAAGGATCATGTGGGCAAGACCGGCGTCACCTGCTACACCTGCCATCGCGGCAATGCCGTGCCGCAATACGTGTGGTTCACCAATCCTGGGGAATCGGCCGACACGGGGCTGATCGCCGGCAATGCCGGGAAGAACAAGCCCTCCCGCGGCGTGGGCCTCACCTCCTTGCCGTACGATCCGTTTACCGAGTATCTCTTGGAAGGCCGGAACATCCGGGTGATTTCGACGACCGCATTGCCGGACGGCAACAACAGTTCAATCCAGCACACCGACGCGACCTACGCACTGATGATGAGCATCTCCCAGTCCTTGGGTGTCAACTGCGATTATTGCCACAACACACGCTCGTTCGCGGTGTGGGACGCGAGTACGCCGAAACGCACCACCGCGTGGTACGGCATTCGACTGGTGCGCGATCTCAACAACGCGTATCTGCTGCCGCTCACCTCGACGTTCCCGGAACATCGATTGGGTGTGCTGGGCGATGTCGCCAAGGTGAATTGCGCCACCTGTCACCAGGGGTTGTTCAAGCCTCTGTATGGCGCCAGCATGGCCAAGGACTATCCGGAATTGGAGGGCGAAATACATCATGCGGCAGCAGCGCCCACGGAGTCCGCGCCCACCACCGCGCCGCCGACGGCTTCATTGCAAGCGGCGAATTAGGCCAGTAGCACACACACAAATTGTGAAGCATCGCCAGGGGGGAGTCGGAAGACTCCGACTCCCCGCTGGCTACCTTTCGTATCATGGAAGCTAGCCGCACCGCGAAGTGGGGTTAAGCCAGTCGGATCACCGCCGCGCGGATCGGTCTGTACGTTTCCACGCTTAGCGAAAGAATTGCGGTGCGAAATGACCCGAGGAAACGCCGACGATAGGTGAAATCCACCGGAATCATCACACAAGCGCGATACAGGAGTGCTCCGGGGGCATAATGCCGGCGGTCAAAGGAGACATCTCAATGCAATATCGAATCTACGCGCTGTGCCTGTTGCTCAGCGGTTGTGTCACGGAGGTCGTCACACCGTCTTCGCAACCTCCGCCGCCCCCACCTCCGTCTCCACAAGCCGTCGTGGTCCCTCAAGCACCGCAAGAATATGCGCCGCCGCCTGTCGTCAGCGTCTACGTCGAACCGCCCGTTGAACAACCCGCACCCATTGCGGTGCCCTGGGCACCGCCACCGATGTTGGTCGAAACACCGCCGCCGCCGCCCGCTCCCGCGGCCGTGTGGGTGGGCGGGTACTGGACATGGCAGGGCACCTGGG
>Ga0209611_10014382_pt1 | contig 10583 bp, 11 predicted proteins | sample S1TSphgellanicum_3_FD_187693 | JGI IMG/M metagenome (GOLD analysis project Ga0209611, IMG submission 187693) | Host-associated microbial communities from peat moss isolated from Minnesota, USA - S1T2_Fc - Sphagnum magellanicum MG (SPAdes) (version 2) | ecosystem: Host-associated > Plants > Peat... | reverse complement strand
ACCAAACCGGGCAGCGCCAAAATCGCGCGCCAGGCGGCTTTCGGCTTTGGTCCAGTGAAGACTTTCATGCGCCCTCGTGGAAAAATATCCGGCGGCGGAAAAAAACGCATCACGCGGCGGCAATTCGATCCGGTCCAGGCTGGGGATGTAAACGGCTCGCTCGCCACGGTGGATGACCTCGGCGGGGATGGCATCGAACCAGGCTGTTGACGTGGCATAGGCCGGCCAATCTATCGGCCCGCTACCCTCAACGGGTGCTGGTACTGGCGCCGGCGACGGAACGGCAAAGCGGGCCGGTAACCTGTCGATCTGCTCGGCGTTGAACACACTGTATGATTTCAGAAAAGAGAAGTTTCGCTCTACGTTTTCGCCGCTGTCGTTCGTCTCTGTCTTGGTCACGCGGTTGGCAAACACAATCTGCGTGCTGCGCTCACCCTTCCTCACGCAAGCGCCATATTCCAGCGCCTGCTTAAAGGTCATCCAGTGCGGGGAGCGATAACCCGCCGCCTCGGCCGCCCCCCACAGGATCAGGATATTGATGCCGCGATACCGCGCGCCGGTATGCCGCCTCGGCATCACCGGGCCGCCGGAACCCGCCCATGGCTTCGACCAGGGCATAACGCCCCGCTCAAGTTCCGCGATGATGGCGGCGGTGATCTGCGCGCAAACGTCCTGGCTTTTCATGGGATGGCTCTCCGGTGCGGGAGGGCTTTCCTGAATGATCTCTAAGAAAGCGCCCGCTTTCTTAGGAACGCCTCCCGGCGAGGGCGGGGGCGGCAGGGGCAAGGGCGAGCGCAGGGGAGGGGGATCACCCGAACTGCACGCCCCTGGAGCGAAGCGGAATGGCGGAAGTTTGGGGATACCCCTGCGCTCGGGAGCGTAGCGACGCACCCTTGCCGCTGCCGGGGGCAGCAGCCCCCTCTAAAAGCTACCCCGGAGGGGTGGCGTTGAAAGTACGCTAAACAACGCTAAAGAAGAACGAACCTGGAACGCTGCAGGACGCTCGTGAAACTAGACGCCGGGATTATCCTTGGTAAATCCTAACAAATAGGGTAACTACACGACACCTAAGATGGCCGCCAGACAGGGGCTTGTAATTATGGCTTGGAATGTTGGGAAAGAGAAAATAGGGCCTCGCGCTCGCGAGTCGGTTCCCAGTTGGTTAGCGGTCGAGACGTTGAGCGATCTGACCGAGGTTGCCCTTTATCGCAATGAAATAGAAGGGGAGACACAAGGTCAGCGACTGAGTTTCGATGACAACAAAGCTCTTTGGTTAGCGGTACTTGAATCTGTTCGCGCAACGGATAACGCAGAAATCGTATTGTCGGAATTTTGGCTGTCCGAGTGGCTGCCGTTGCGGCCAGGCCTATTTCACACCGAACTAGCCCAGTCCAGTCGGGAGGCGGCTCTCGCAGATTCGATTATGCGAGCGGATCAGGAAGAAGCTCCTATCCCGCTTAGACGTTGGCTTAACTTGCCAGTTGAACGCGTGTCTGGCGGTCATCACCTAAACGATCATACTCGTCTATTCAACCCAAATGGCAAAATGAGTATGATCAATGGTGGGATTGGTTGCATCCGGCTTAAACCTCTGAAGCAGCGGTCAAGCCACCGTTGGTTGCTCGGCGCAAGTAGCAGCGGTGTGGTTCATGAAGGTGTCCCGGTTGCGCTGGACGACGCTATGCGAGATCGCCTCATACAAGACATTCGGAGATGGGGGGCCTTGCAATGTTCTATCCGCGGCATCCTTCGCTTTGTACCGGGTGACGATGCCATTGCTCTCACGTATGGCCGAGGCATTCCACAACTCTATCTCGAAGCCACAGAGATCGAGCCGATTGAGGGGTCGCGCGGAAAGGGTCCACCAATCGAAGTTACTGCTATCGCGACATTTTCGAGTCGACTAGAGGAATTTCGCGGACTGAACGCTAGTTACGTCACGTTCGAAGCCGGAAAGCGCGGCGACTTAGAACACGCGGCTGAATGGTTGGAGAATACATACATACGTCAATCGTATGGTGGTCGAATCCTCACAGATTTCGATGAACAAACACGGCGCTTTGAAAATGCCAGCTTTAGCCTCACTAAGCTATTAAATGGGCTAGTCAGCAAAGAAGATGCCGACGAGGTCTTCAACGACCTTGAACTTCCCGAATACGACCGAAAAAAAATCGGCGCTGTGTTCGAGGGACGAGCAATCTTCGTTTCCGGCCCCGCTTTCTTTAACCAGGGAGAAATTCATGTGACTAGAGATATATATAATGTTGAGCGCGCGGGAGCTGTGGGGGCACACGCTACCGCAACAAATACGACGTTTATTGAAAATCATGTCAATCCATTAGGCGACGTCGATCTATTGAGCCTAGCAGGTGAACTTGCACGGCTTAGGATAGCGATGCAAGCCGAAGCGAATAGTGCGGCTCACTACAACGCTTTGGCTGCGATTGCAGAAGCGGAAGACGCCGCGAAACGGAAGGACACATCAACCCTTGTTTCCAAACTCAAAGTAGCAGGCAATTGGGCGTTTGATACCGCAACCGAAATCGGCGTATCAATTGCCGCCAATGTTATTCAACGGGCAATCGGATTGAATGGATCAGCAACCTAACAAGGCAAAATGCACTCAGAGAAGCAAGTTCCACTGCTTTCTACGATATGAAAGCATTTTTTCAAAATCGAATAACGTCCACGTGCCCCTAGCGGTGGCCGGAGTATTAAAGCCCAGAACCCGTAGTTAGAGGCATATATAGGATTTCTAGAACACCAATTGAAAGCATGCAGTTCACATGTATTTGGTTTCCTCCATTTTGATCAGTCCAGACACCATCTACTGGTGATCCATATTTGGCAGAAAGGGCAGAAACAATATCATCAAGATCGGCGGACGACGGTTGTCCGGGGAAAGTTAGTACGATTACTTTTAGATGTTGATTGTCGAAGCAGCCAGTTAGAGAAAACGCCGTATATCCGCTTTGATATGACCCTTTAACGACACAATCAAAGCCATAGCGAGACTGTTGAGGATCAGCCGGGACGATGATTGCTGAACCTTTGCTGGCCTCAACCATTTGCTCGGGACTCATTCCCCAGGTCGTATATTGCCAGTCAGCCTGGGCGCTCGAACAAAGAGTTAAAGTTATGGCGATCGTGAGAAAAACGAGCGATACTAAGTTCATAATTCAGCCCCTATGTGGGAAATTTGGATATTTCGTTACTTCATTTCAAATAGGGGCGTCACCGGTTCAAAAATGAAAATCGCCATATTCAATTGAGGTAATTAGACGCCTGCGTAAGGATGGCTCCCGAAATGCCGCGCTTCAAAAGCATCTCAAGTATCTTTTCTTTTGTCGCGCCTATATCTAGCATCGGATCAATCATAGTCGTTCTCAGAACCTCAAATTGTGGATTGGGGTCGATTTGATCCGACGAGGATGCTCCGTTATGTGGAGCTAGATTTGCTGCCTGACCATGGATATAAGCTTCGGACCTTGCAATTAGAGGCTCAGGGATGCCCCGTTTGCGTAGCGTCTCGCTGATCTTGGATGGGTCTGGGCCTACATCGATGAGCGGGTCCAAAAGGCCAGTTTTAAGTGTAACGAACTGTTTTTCGAATACTTCCGGTATTCTGAGCGGGATGTCATCGAGATTTACCCGCTCCGTTGCTTTATAGGAAAGTTCGCCGACCATTTGGTGGGCTAGGTCGAAGGTATTCTTGCGGTTTTCAACCCAACATCCAGCATTTTGGAAATAGATCGAGAGCATCGTGCCGACACGCCAGGTCATTGTGGCAGCCACCCTTGCGTCTAATCCTGCGCCGACCACTCCGCCTACTATGGGTATGAAAGTCGCCGCTGCGCCCCAGCCAATTTCAGAAGCCAGCTCTAAGGCAATGCTTTGATAAAACTCTAGGTTGAACATGTTATTTAGATCGAGGTCGAGTTCTCCAAACCAAAACTCGTTAGCTATACCGTTCGTCGATTTATTCGACGGCAGAAGGTAAATTGCAGCGAGCTGCTTCATCATTGGCTTATAAAAAGCTGGTCCTTGCGCCGCGATGCACGCGATCATCGCTGGTATTGATGCGCCTGGAATGATGCTGCCAACTATCCCGACGCCGACGTCCAGCCAGCGGTGATTGCCAGCATAATTGCCAATGACCTTCTCAGCTTCACGGTTCCGCAACCCGAGACCAAACACGGTCGTTTCGAACAGGGAAATCTTAGAGACTTTATCAGTCATTCATTTTCTTCCCCCCATCGGCTGGTTAAATTTCCAGTACAGCACCTCAGCGTCGATCTTACGCTTGCGCAAAAAGCCTGTCATTAATGATCTCTAACTGGCATGACGCATAGACGAAATTCGCTGGCCTTTTCAATTCATGACCTGTGCAGCACCCCGGCGTTGGCCAGCCGTGGATTTTTTCGTTACGGAGATTTGGTGCGTTATCGGCGCGGCTACAACCTGATTCTCTCCACCTCGTCCTGCGTCAGCCGCTCCTTGGTCCGGTCGTAGAGCTTGGTCGTGCGCGGGGATTCGTGCGCGGCCATGGCCTGGGCATGTTCGAGGGCGCCGCCATTGGCCAGATAGGCGGTGATCCCCGTTGCCCTAAAACTATGATTGCCAATCGGCGCCATGATGCCGGCGGCGGCGGCGCGGCGGCGGATCATCCGCCAGGCGTCCGGCTGACTCATCGGCCGGTCGGACAGCACCGTCGCGATATGCCCGCGGGCGGTGCGGAACAGGTTGCTTTTCCGCTCCTCGGCGATGCCGGCCGCCGCGATATAGGCGTGCAGCGCCTCGGCCAGCGCGTGATGGCACGGCATCGCGTGCTGCTTGCCGCCTTTCTCGTGCAGGCGGATTTGCCAGCCGGCACCCTTCGGCCGCAAATCCTCCACCTTCATTTTCAATGCGGCGCCGATCCGCGCAAACGAATAGGTAAGGGTAGCGATCAGCGCCCGGTCGCGCAGATCACGCACCGCCTCGGTGGGGATGGAATCGAGCAACCGCCGCCACTCGTCGCTTTCCAGCACCGGCGTCTTGCCGGTGTTCACAACATACTTGGGGCCGCGCACGGCGGATGCCGGGTTGTGCGGCATCACCTGGCCGGTGATCAGCCAGTCGAACAGCATCCGCACCGCCGCGAGTTTTTGTTTTACGGTCGGGGCGGTGTGGCTCTGCTGCATGAGTTCGATGTAGCTGGCCACGTCATAGGGCCGGATGGTTGGCAGCGTCAGGCGGCGCGACTCGCACCAGGCCAAAAAATCGCCGCAGGCACGGGCGTAGGCCCGGCGGGTGTTCGGGTTGCGAATGTTGGCGGTGAAGAATTCGACATAGCGCCAGGCGGCTTGCTCGCCGGCGTCGGCGATCAGCGGCGGAATCAGCGCGCCACCGGGCAGCGGGGTCAGAATGCCGGCGGCGGGTTTGATGACCGCGGGAAGGGGACCGATCATGCCGTCGCCGCCTCCACCATGAAGCGGGTCATCCCCCAATCCCCATGATGCACGAAGCCGGCCGGCAGAAAGCCTAGTTTGCGGGCGACGCCGGTTGAGGCCGCATTCGCCGGGTCGATATCGGCGAAGACCCGCTTTAGGCCAAGCGTGTGCAATGCGTGATCGAGCACCGGCCGCGCCGCCTCGGTCGCAAATCCTTGGCCCCAGGCGGCTCGGATCAAACGCCAACCGATCTCGATCTCCGGACCGTGCATATCCTCAGGCGCTACAAAAATCCAGCCGACAAACGCGGTCGGTGTGAAGAGGCACCAGTAGCCCATACCAGGCGGGAAGCTGTGACGGATGCGCTCGGTAACGAAAGCGCGGTGGGCAGCCGGATCGTCCCAGGGGCCGGGGATGAATTGTGTGACCAAGGGATCGCGATCCATGGCCAGACAGGCATCGAGGTCAGCCATGGTCCGCGGCCTCAGCACCAGCCGGGCCGTCTTGAAGGTCGGAAGCTGCGGCACCGGGTCGGTTTCCATATCGGAATCCCTACCCCATCTCTCACGCATGATAAAGGACGTTATCATGCGTGAGTGGGGGGACTACCTTTCTGTCCCTCTCAGCCGCGCAGGCCAAGGAAGAAAAGACGGTCTCCATCAAACGAGGGTTTTTGCGGGAGGGGCTGCCTTCGTTATCGCGCCGAACATCTGCAACAAAAGAAACCGCATCGGCAAACGTCACTTATGAAAACTGACGCGGTATTTCTATGTAATATGCCAAATAAAATCTATGTAAAAATCTATGCAAAAATCTACTCACTATCGTGCTTTGCATAGTGTGAAGATCGCCGATTACCGTTAATGGCAGCTCTATCGCAACCAGATGAAGGCGGCAGACGATGAGCGAAGTTATCTCCACGCACGCGGAAGCGCGGATGCGGCAGCGGGGCGTCCAGGCCGAATTACTCGCCACCCTACTTGCTTGGGGCGACGTGGTGGTTCCGGTCGGTAGAGGGGATATGGCCATCACCGCGAGCCGAGCTGCGATCCACGAGCTCGCTGCTATGGGTGTACGCCGCGAATGGTGCGAAAAACTCGGTCGCTTGACGGCGGTGGTGACAGCCAATGGGCTCGTCAAAACTTGTGCGATCATCCGGCAATCCAGCCACGGCAATCGGCGGTATCGACACGGAATTTGAGGAGATCGTGGTGAACGAAAAGCATCCTAATGATGTACGAAATATAATTCCGGTCGATGAAGCTCAGGAACAAATTCGCAGGGAGAAAACCCACCGCGCCAAGAAAGCCCAACATGCCATCAATTCATTCAAGGGCATTTTGCCAGAACTGACAAGGAAACGGCTTGCCAAGAATTTGGGGAAAATCATCGCCGAGGCGAAACAAAAAGGAGTTTCCAAGGGCGAAATCGTCGTCAGGTCGGGTGTGCGTCCAGGGACTGATGATAAGTTAGCGGTCAACGCCCTGAACAGCTATTGCATTCTGCCAGTTCCCGATCCTGACCCCGAGCGCAAGACGGAGATCAAGCGCAAGCGCGAGGCTCCTCCTCGCCTAACTGCTAGGCCCCAAAACTACTTAAAGCTGGCGCTGGCGGCTGCCGATTTGATGGGCATGAAGCGGTATGAGGTCATCTCGATGCTGGTCGAAAACACAAATAAGTTTGAAGGGGATAGAAACCTTGATGACGACACCTTTAGCCCAGCCGAGACCGTTCTCTCGTCGCTGATGATTAAGCTGAGCCTCCTAAAGACAAAATACAGGCTGGCGGATTATTTCCGCGAAGTCGAGGATTTCTCCGCCACTTATAACCTGGATTGGCAGAACATGCAGTATGGATGGATGCGCGATGCCAATGGTTACACTGGAATCAGGCACTGGCCATCGGTGTGCTTGACGTCCATCGTCCGCTCCACCGCCAAAGCAACCATGAGCATCGAGGGCGTGGACAACGAAGTCGATGGCGATCTGCTGATCGTCGACGAAGTCTACCTGACGCTTGGTTGGGATTTGGAGAGTCGGGTGATTGCTTGGCTACAGTTCCTGCCTGCCTTGGCGGCGAATCCTCACCGGACATTCCCCGGGGCCCCGTGGCTCGAATTCGACTATTCGACTTTTAGCCACTACTTCGAAGTCCACGAACAGGGACGCGTCGGCGAAGTCAGATACAGACTCAAGGAAGGAGAAAAATTATCTTTTGAAATCGAGACTGATGGCAAAAAATGGCCCGACGGCGCTTCGCCCACGCAGTCAAGGTTTGAACGGCTGACGGCAGCAACGCTGTCCAGAACGTTTATTGAAGGGCGTGCTCTGGCAACGCCGCACCAGCGCCTATGCACCTACGTCGACACGACCGACGTCATCGCCCCGCCTTCGTCTACTTTGGCTCTGATTGAGGCGGTGTTGCTGGGCCACAATTCAAGGCGAAAGGAACCGATATTCAGCTTTCTCGATAGCCTTGAGGAAGAAATCAAAAAATACACAATATCATTTCGAGAATGGAAAGCAAAATCTATTAGGCGCGCGATTCAGAAGCACGTCCGCATTCGTGCAGAAATGTTGCTGGACGTAGAAAAGCTACAGGGGGAACCGCTGCACAAGACAGAAAAAGAGATCTGACATGAATAAGAGAATCTACACGCTGGGCGGCATGCTGATCATCGTCGGAGCCACTATATATCTTTTTAGCAACGAGGAGCAGCGAAAGAAGTACCGAGCCGCAGTGCACAATGGCCTTCAGGCGGGCGGGCGTGACGCCATCAAACACCTCACGGGCAAGGGCATCATCCTTCTGGCCGGGGTTCTCATTGCCAAATCTGAGTAATCCAGGAGTCAGCTCCATACACATGGCTGTTCTAATGCAGAGCCGGATTATAGCTAGCTCGGGTCCCTGGACAGGGTGAGGGCGGACCGCGCCGGTATCCCTGTTCTGGCTCAGCCTGAAGTAACGAGAGGTCCAAATTTCCCACATGAGGAGGCACAGCACGATTTATCCAAAACCGCACGCTAAGCCGCCGAGAGCCACGCTATGCATAGCTCAGATTATTGTCTTCGTTGTCTTTTAGTCCCGTGCGGGTATATCATTGACTCGTCTGGTGCCACTGCTGACGGCCAAAAAAAGGGAAGAACGATGACTGAACTCACCGTTAAAATAGTCGAGATTCCAAACGGTTACCGCTTCATACGCAGTGACGGCGAGTGCTTTTTCTTGATTATCTTTGGCAATGGTGGAGACGCTAAACTTTTTCATGGCGACGATCCGGATACGCCCCCTACCATTAGTATCATCGAAATCGGAGCGAGCTTTTCCAACAAAGTCGAACGCGCTCGACTTCACGTGCTCGCATACCCCAACCAGCTGGATGACTACGATATAAAAGCCGAATTTCCCGTCATTTAAGCCTCGATGCGGGCCAAGCGTTCGAGCGTCTTGTCCCTTTCCCCACTAAGCATTGTGGTTTAACCTGCATGAATCTCAACGGGATGCTCAAAAACCTGCGGGCCGGCGAGCCAGCTTTCCGCCAAAAACAGTGTTTCAAGCCAAAGCGACGGATCAAGTTTGCTGACCTCATCGGCCATCGCGACTAGCCGCGCCGCCAAAAAATTCGACCGGTCTTCCCTGCGTAGGCTTCCCAGCGCGGCGTTGGGCGTCACGTACAATGACCTCAACTCGTCGGTAATGGTGGCCAAAAGGGCTTTGTCCGTCGGCCGATTTCCCTTGCCCCATGTCGCCCCGATCACCGCCACCAAAAATGCATCCCGCTCGCGCGTGTATGACGGCGCCAAAGCAAAGGCCGTGCGGGCCATGCCGGCAGCCGATAGGGTGCCATATTCCGCCTGGATTTTGTCCAACTTGAGAACCGCCGGAATCGGGCCTGGCGCCTGGTGCCGCGCGATCCGCGATACAATCGGCAGAAACAGGTAACGGCAACCCTTATCCGAGATTTCCTCAAAATAGCGGAGCTGATCAGCGATATTTTTCGAGTTCGGAAATTCGGCGCGAAGCCCGCCGATCAATTCCGGCATGTTGGTGTAGGCCAGCCAGGCTTCTGCACGGATGCGAACAAGGATTTCATGTGAGTCGAGTTCGACCTTCGTTTTCCGCGTTTTCGCCCAAAGATTTCCTGCCAGCAGCAAAAACAGATCGCGCGATACCTCGTGCTCCTCACGTGGCATCAGATCATGGGCGAGAGGTTCGACAAAATCCCACAAACCCGCCGTGCCCCGCACGATCTCACCGCGGCGTTCTAATCGCCGCAAGCGCATCTCTTCGAGAAAACTCCGCGCCATGTTCAACACGGCGCGGCGCTCGGCGCGTGGTGATTCTGCGTCGCCTCCCAATCGGGATTATATGCTGGGTTCTGGTAAGCCATCCGCCCTCCTGGTTTCCGCATGGGATGACTACGCAACCCCTACGAGCGGAAGATCAAGTTTTATCGCTCGCGGTCGCGGTCGCCGCCACGATCCCGGCCGGGCCGTTGCGGGGCGGGCTTCGCCGGCCCCCGGCCCAACAGGTCGGCCAGCGTCGGCACGACGCGGCCGGGCGGCAACGGCAATTTACCAAGAAGCGCATCCCGCCCGGCCGCGCCAGGCTGGGCCGGACCGGGTAGCGCCGGCCCCTTGTCGCGCTCGCCGATATCGCGCGGTCGCGCGTCGCGCGGCGTCTTGCCAAGCAGCGCGTCCCGCTGGGCCTGGTCGGGCTTGGCGGACTGCGCGGCATCACGTTCCCCGGTTCCGCGCGCCCTCCCCTCCCCCGCCACCTGGTCGCGGGCGGCGTCATCGCGTGTAGGCTCCCGCCCCAGCAATCTCTCCCGGCTGGGGGGCGCGGTGCGGGACGCCTCCGCCGGCGTCCGCTCCGCCCGCTCTTGCGGCGGCGCGCGCTCCCGTTCCGGCGCCCGCTCCGGCACCCCGTCCGCACGCGCGCCGTCACCGGCCGCACCATCCGCGCGGGCGCCATCGGCACGCCCACCGGCAAACCGCTCCCGCACCATGGCGACGGCGCGCTCCATCCCCTGCCAGGCCGCCTCAAGCCGCTCCCGCGCCTGCCCAAGCACCCGCTCGGCAACCTCCCGCAACTCCCGCAACCCAAGCTCAAGCTGCCCCCGCACATGGTCCCGGACCCGGTTGCGCGCCC
>Ga0209611_10014381_pt1 | contig 10584 bp, 11 predicted proteins | sample S1TSphgellanicum_3_FD_187693 | JGI IMG/M metagenome (GOLD analysis project Ga0209611, IMG submission 187693) | Host-associated microbial communities from peat moss isolated from Minnesota, USA - S1T2_Fc - Sphagnum magellanicum MG (SPAdes) (version 2) | ecosystem: Host-associated > Plants > Peat... | reverse complement strand
GCCCCCCCCCCCCCCCCAATGGCTGTAAACATGCCAACATTATCTAGTATCTAAATTATTCAAGCTAATTGAATATAGCTCCATAGCATTTTATGCATATTAAATGTGGGCATATTATTAATCTGCTTTTGTGTTCATGTAAAATTTGGGATAAATCTTTTATTTGAACTGGGAAGGAATTTGCGGGGTGAAAGTTTGACACCTAACTATATACTTGGGTGGGTTGTGTGTTGCTCCACACACTACCAAAGAATGATAATCAACAGACATAAGGTCAAAATATTAATATGTTTTCATTGTTCTTTGAATCTTAGGATATCAAAACAAAATTCCGTAATCATATTATTGCAATCTTGTTGGTATCAAGTCGCCCAAAAACCCTTCGTTGTAATTTTTTCTTAGTGTTTTGCCAAAGAGCCTTCAAAAGAAATAATTTGCGTCTCATTTATTAAAAAAATAATTTTAAGTTAATATTTTATTTTTGGCATATCCAGAATAATATCCTTCAAACAACTTATGTTTTAATATGTAGTTGCTCCAAAGACCCTTTTTCCAAATATTCATAAGTTGTGTAACCCCATAAAGAGCCTTCAAAAAGAAATATCCCAATTTGTAATCTAATTTTTGTGCAGGGATATATATTTAGCTAATTTTTTAAAATAAAAAATTCCCCTCCCAAGCAGCCCCTCGGTTAGGCTCTCAATTCGCCCTTGGATTATTAGTCCCTCGATTGGGCCTTGGATTAGGCCTCGGATTAGTCCCTCGATTGGCGGACGACGAGTCTCCGGGCAGACCTTCGTCGTCGTCCACGGGCAGAACTTCGCGAAGCTCCTCGCGCTTCCCTCCGTCGCGGTCGTGATCGCAATTCGAGCCGATCTCTCCTCATGTGCGCACGTTGATATTCAGATCCTTGATCCGCGAATTCCAGTCCTACAGGATTGGTAGAGATCTGCACATTTGTATTTCGTGTTTTTTTTTTTTTTGGCCCCTTTTTTCTTGGTTTGGTTCCAAGAGGAATGAATGTTGGAAGACTAGTTGTAAAGTTTTGATCGTCAGGCGCAATAGTGATGAATTTGCTTTGGCAATGATGATTTGATTAGCAGTTGGGATTAGGTAGAGATCCTGGTGGGTGCAGACAGAGATTTGTTTGGTGATCCATTCGGTTGGATTCTAGATTGTAGATTTCTATTTGTTTTTTGGGTAGCTCAATATTATTATGCTATGAAGAAGAAGAAGAAGTCGCAAGAAGATCAGAAATGCAGTGCAATGAAGAACTCTGAGGACTTGCAAGAAGAGTTGGAATGTCAAGAAGAAAGTCGCAATTAGACGGATCAGGGCGCAGCGGTCGATATATAACTAGAGATCTGTCGAAGTGGGTTCAAACGGATCAAGTGAATCCCAAGCGTGATGTGAAGCAGCAGCTGGAATGTTTTGAGGAGGAGGAGGAAGCGGATCAGAAGAATTCCAGCGACGATCAGGACTGCTTTGGGGTTGTAGCTGCTAGTACGTCGAGTCGTGGGAGCTGCAGTTGGTGTGGCTGCATTTGAGAGCTCGTCGAGATCTAATGGGGTTGCACGTCGTGGACGCTGAATATCATGAGGAGATGTTCATGAGGAGTTGTTCAGCTGGAGCTCATGCTGGTTTCAAATGGGTGCAGGAGCCTGCTGCAGCTGCACTAGCTAAGCTGCGGCCTGCACGCGGGGGCCGCGCCGGTGCAGCCCCTGGGAAGCAGCAAGTTTTCAATGCAAAATATCATCGTTTGAGGATCATCAGGGCGACGTCGAGGAGCAGCAGCCGGTGGAGTACCACTAGGCCGCGGGGTGCAGTTTCAAAACGTTATGCTAGTCTTCTTCCTCTAGTCTCCCCGGCCGCGAGCTGCTACAGTCGACCTGTAATGGATCGTCATATTCGTGATTATGCAACAGCAGGAAGCAACAAAGCGCACAGCAGCAGCACTGGATCAATAGTGTTGTACCCATCGCGGCTGTTCTCTCAAGGACCGGTATCTTATAGAGCTAGAACAGCTGCAGGCGGGCACAATCGGTCGTCGATTATGCTCTTGCAGTCTACATCTCGTGCCTGCAACACCGGCAGCTCTTCCGCGAAGCTCAGTCTGCACGCGAGTACTGGCATATATTCCGTCCCGCAAGCTGCTCCTCCGCCGGGAACAAGAATCTTCCATACTAGTGTCGTGTTGAATGCCGCAGCTGATCATCGAGAAAGCAATTGCTTTGAGACCAGAAAAGCGACGGCGACAGCTTCGTCGACCACTACTGCAGGTAGCAATCTAAGTGATCTTCTAAGCCGCGAGAAGACCTTCAAGAAGAAGCAGATGAGAAGCTCTAGGTTACCGCAGATCAACGAGCAGAAGAAACGACAAGGATCGAGAGAGAGTCTGCTTGAGGAGGACGAGAAGGATCAGGAGCTGCTGGTGCCAGACAATGTGATGCAGCCGCCAAGCTGCACTCGTGATTTGCAGGCATATAGATCGACATCGACCTCAGTTTGGCGTTCTTCTTCTTCTACTTCAGCTTCTGAACTGCATTCTCATCATTTGCGAGCTTCTCGATCCATGACTAGATCAGGAATCCTGCAATCCCTCGACGGCGCACATGGTAGTCGACATGGGATTTCTACAGTGCAGGAGTCTGCTCAGCTCGGACGAGTCCGAGAGAAACCCAAGTGTCACGTAGCCGCGGGCTTGCAGTATAACCACATGTCGATCAATGCGATGGCATTATTCTGCAGCACAGACGAAGACGACGATGACAACAACAACATGCTTGCACATGGTCACACTAGTAGTCGCGGCCCAAGCGAGCTTGCTTGGCACCAACCTGAAGAACTAGAGCAAGAGAATACTACTAATCCAAAGCTGCTGCTGCATCCGGTCGACGTGCAAGAAGAAGCCCGCAATATACGAGCTGCTGCTGCACACGACGAGGTTGATGATCAGCCTCGCAAGCCTTGCAGCCGAAGCCGCGGCGCACACGATCAGCGCTGGAGCTTCAACAGCAGCAGCAGCTTATGGAATTTGAGATTGTTGGCCAAGGAGTTCATGGCGTCCGTCAGCTCAGCGGCTGGTAAATCGCGAGACAGAAACATTGAGAAGCAGCGGCAGTTGGGCACCGCGATCAAGTCGGATCCTGCCGAAAGCTGGAGCAGATGTTGGCCCGGCGCTGGATTGCAGCCTGGGTCATGGACGTCGAAGAAGACGCGATTCCCATCACCGATCTGCCGCAGCTCAGGCCGGCCGCCAGAAATCGACCGTAGGTCGTATGAGACCGCCGACTCGGATGAAGCTCCTCTACAAGGTGCCAGTGGCGACCACCACCACGAATCTCTCAAATGGTCTAAGCTTCGAGAACATTCTTCAGGCTCTGCAGCTTCAGATCAGTCCGCAGCAGAAGAGTGGGTTCAATCGAGAACTCGTAGCTTATACTATGTGAAAGAGATGCAGCCTGCAGATCATGGTAGCCAGATTACGCTTTCCAGCAACAGCAGCCGAAGAGCTTTCCTCTGCAGTGGGAATTCGGCCTATGGGGACAGCAGGACTGGTAGATTCAGGGTGGATTTGGAAACTGGAGGTCCTCGTCTAGAATGCAAACCGGAATACATGAAACCATCAAGTCCTCCTCCTCCTCCTCCTCCTCGTCCAGCTGATGATGCTGTAACAACCACCCAGGAGCTCAGGATGATGAAGACCAATAGCAGGCGGCGCTGTCGACCCTTCTTCTATAAGCGCTTCTTGATGTTATCCGCTTGCAGTGGTACTGCATCATGTGGTAAGTGCTCCTTGGATTCAGAGTTGCAGCAAAACTGCTGCTGCACACAAAACCAGAAAACCCTAATATCAAGCTCACCAAAAAACCCTAATGCAAGCAAAAACCCTAATGCAAGCTTTCTTGGTCCAGAGTAGTAATACAAAGCTCAAGCTTTGAAGAAGCGTTTAGGGTTTGAAGCTCATAGTCCTTTTTTATAGTTTTGCGGTTGGCTGCCATCTGTTCGGCAGAGAATGGAAAGCATTTCTTTTTGCATTGCTGGACTCAGCAGCTGGTTCTTCGTATGAAATCGATCTCATTCCTGAATGTACGATTTGCAGTGACAAGCACAGGTACAGAGATCTGACAGAGATAATGAAGAGAAGGTGCACGTCCTCAGCTAATGTGCTGCGTGTCCTCATGGCATTGGGGTTTTTTCGCTAGCAAGCTAGCTATCTATGAAGAATCTTGAAGCTCCTGGCTACTTATTTTAAGAGGTTTGTTGTTTGATTTTCTTTGGCCTTTATATCCCCAGGTGTTCACAGATATGCACACTCTCTGTTGATCAGATCAAGGTGTATGCATGCATGGGCTTACAGCCTTGTGCTCCTCTCTGTCTCTCTGTCTCTCTGTCTGTAAGTCTTGCTTCTGGTGTTTGTTGTGTTGTACAAGAAGAATTGTCTTTTGATCAAAAGATTGTTGCCTTTGCTTCATCTGTGTTTATACAGAAGATCACAACCAATTGAGGAGGGAGCATAGGTATAAAGCCTCTGAGAAGCATTCATCATTTGGGGACCCTAAACCCAGACTTGTAAGTCTCATTCACAATATCAACCAGCACCTCTCTCCAGAGGGTTTGGGGCTTAGTTTTAATCTTAACAACTTTCAAGTTCTGATCTGTGCAAATTTGCTTCTAGCCTGAAGAAAGAAAGCCATCCTCCTTAAGCTTGTTTCTTTGTCATGCAATTCCAGGATCTGAACCTGGTGGCAACTCAATTGTTGGGTATCAAGAAAGTGAGAAAAACTTTTCAGCTGAGAATCACAGGTATTTTTTCACTTTGTTTTCTTAACAGAGTCCCCAAGTTTCTGACAGTTTTGTTCCTGTTTTCTTTTGTTCTACTTCTTCCTTTCTGTGATTTATTTCCTCTCTTCTTTTCCTTATCTGGGAGTTTTTCTTTGACTCCAAAGAAGAAAAAAATCCCTGGTTAACGTATTATTGAGTATGAAGATTTCTCGATGTTCAGGGGAGATATATTCTCAGTTACTTTCTTCCCTCAGTGCATGCAGTGAGAGTCTCAATGTCTTAACCAGTGTCGGGTGGATATCTGTTCTTTTTTAATAACCTCCAGTTCTGGTTTTTAGAAAATTTGGAAATCGAAGAACCTCTAATTTCAGTTTTTAGAGAACATTCAGAATCAAATCAAGACTAGGTTCCAGTTTTTTAAAAAAATTCAAAATCAAACAACCTGCAGTTCTTGTTCTTCCAAAAAGCCTCAAAAGAACTGGTGGTTTTCATGAAGTAACCAGCCAAAACCAGTAGTTCTGTAGGTCATTAGACTGGTTCTTAGATTGTTTGAGAACTGCAGTTACAGATCAGAATTGGGTCTCAGAGTTTTGAGAACCACGGTCATAGATCTTTCAGAGATGCAAGGTGATAACCAGTGGGTCATATCACCTTTCAAGGTCATGTCACCTTCCATCACTAAGAAACAGCCAACACAGATCGCAACATGCTTTGTTGTCCTTGTGAGTTATGGCAATCCCTCTTTTTTTCTTTGTGCAAATAAAATTTGTTCAACTAATATGTCCTCCACTTCAGACCATTGTCCTTCCCTCCTAGAAGCTAATATCAGGAAGGAAACATGCCATTCTGCATACCTGACATCCCAATTGCTGTTGCAGTAGTCTGTAGAATGCATTATTTGAACTAGTAAGCTCAATGAAGATCAACAAAAGTTGTCTTGTTTGGCAGGTACACAATCTACTGGTTTTGCCCGGACCACAATCCTCCAAAGCTTTTGATGATTTCACCACACATCTGCCTGTGGCATCATTGTTGCATCGAGCCCTAGAGTTGGTTGGCTGTCACCCATCTCTGGTGTTGCACAGGACCTTACAAATGGTGTTGCAATATGATATTTAGGTTTCAAGTTTCAACCAAGGTTTCTGCAATGTCATTTTGTCTTCAATTGAAGCAGAAGAGTTTGATTTGGTTTTACACCTCTTGAAATGCTCCACCATAAAGTATGATAAAATAGCCCACCCCTTTGGCTAATTGATCAATTTCAAAAGACTTTGATTGCACACCCATGGATGCATTGGTAAGAAAATCATGTATGCAAGTGATGTCAGTGGGCTAAGAATGGAACAAATAATCCCATTCACAGAAAGGTTCATGTGCATAATGAAGCTCACTTCTTTTTATTCTCCTTGAGATAATGCACAAAAATGTGAAGTGCATTATTTATAAAAAAATTTGTGCTTTGCTTTCCCATCACCACATTTCTCTTTTTACATCATGAATAGTTTAACTTCATCTATAATGCAAAATATTGTGATTTTGCTTGAATAAGTTTGTGAACATCATCCTTTTATTATGCGTGATTCCTATCTTTTGAGAAGCATTCAATATCTCATTAGGTTATATAACCTCATGTTTATTTTACTAATATGTTGCTTGGCTATTGCTTCAAGCATCCAATGAATAGCCAAGGTTTCTTGACAATTTGTTATTATATTGGATGGTGTTAATTTAATAGTACCAAAAATCAAGACATGAGGATAAGGGCATTACCAAAATCAAGTTCACACTTGACTATCATCTTGTGTAGGCTTTACTATAATATTGCATTCATCCTAGGGCTTCACCTTACATGTTTTTCAAGATCAATCTTTCATGCTCAATTTGTCCCATGAATGACATGCATACAAAATGTCAATTTATATTAGAAAACTACTATGTACATAACAATATATTGTACTAACATGTATTAAAAAAAGAATGCAAAATTTAAATAATGAAAGGTTCGACCTCTTTTAAACCTAGGCTAAGCTTTGGAAGTGTGGGGCCAAACTTGGAGTGGAGTGTTTGGAGTCAAGCAAACCAAGTTACAAAGGTTTTTGATTGGATTTTTAATCTTGGAAAGAGGGCTCACCCCTCCAATGTGGTTTGCAATGTTGAACAACAATGTTTTTTTCAACATGCAAGTTTTTTGAAGTGAGGTTTAATTTTTTACTTGGGAAGGTGTTCATATCCATGACTTCAAGTGAGGAAAAATACGTGTTTTATGATTGTCATGTTGAATACCTCACCCGTCAAAATGTTTCGTCCTCTCATTGTGGTCACATTGTGTGTCTACTCACAAGGTTTTTGAGATCTTGCAAATCCTAACAATTTCATGGATTGCAAAATCCTTGAAGAAATTTGAAACTCTTCCTCCAACCACACTAGAATAAAAGGTCCCTTCTACCCCAAAAGCCATAGACCAGAAACCACCAATAGAAATAGAATTTGCAAGGTCTTTGACCCCAAAATTCATAGATTAAAAACTTGAATACAAGAACTCAAGCCATCTATTCCCTCTTCCCACTGCACCAATGAGTTCAACCCCACCACCCAAGCTTGCAATAGTTCTTTTATGATACTTTTTAATTGCTTGCCCATTGCTTTGATGATGTGGTGGCTTCATTGAATAAACAAATCTTGGTACAAGGTTGTGAGTGATATCATGGCTTGGAATGTGTTCTGGATATTGTGAGAATTGACAACACATCTTATTGCCAAACAATTCAAGCTTGAGGACTTCCAACGAATCCTCTTTAAGCTTATTTACAATTTGAAATAAAATGTTTACAATGTTGCTTTCAAATATGTCAACAATTTTCTATTGGTTACATGTTTACATCTTAATTAATGTAATTAAATTGGGGCAAGTTAATGTGGAACCAATTCCAATGTGAATGTAGTTTTAAATATGTAATGTGTGGGACATAATTTCGTGTTATGTGATTTCAAATCACTTTTGATCATTTGAGATTCCAAAATAACAAGCTTATGTTTTTATAAATGTTTATGAGTTTTCATTCAGATTGTTTGTGACATAGTTTATGTGTTTTTCCTTGTGTGTTTTTTGAGCTTGGATTCTTGTATTATTGCAAATGAGTCATATGTTTTGTGATTTGGATGTATTCTATTGTTCAAAGCATTTTTGTTATGTGTTATATGTGGGTTGACAATGATGGTTATTGGCATTGACATAGGAGTACACAACAAATAGATCACTTATTAGAACTACATACTTCCTTGAATTGAACGTTTTGTATAATCAAACTATGTATATATTTAAACTTAAATTTTTTTGGTGATCTTATGAATTTTGGTGAAATAAACCCTAAAATAGCAAATGCAAGTGGTCTTCATAGTGTTTTCAATTTTAGTAGTCACCTAGGGTCTAGTGACAGTCTTCTTCCATTGAATATTAATGAAACCAATTTTGAAATTGGTAATGCATGTGGTTTTTTTTGGTGTTCTTGCTTCTAATAATCATGTAAGATCTAGTCATGGTCACCTTCTAGTGGTCTTCTTGGTGATGTTCACAATGTTCATCTTTTGAATTTTGGTGAAACATACATTGAATTGGGTAATGCAAGTGATCTTCTTGATAATTTTCATTTTGGTGGTCATCTAAACCCTAGTGATGGTCATCTTCTTTTACACCTTAAATCGGCAAGTGAAAATAGTTTTCTTAGTGATTTAGGTTTGGTTTATATCTAAGGTTTAATGATGGTCATTATCTTTTGATTTGTGATGAAACATACTTTAAAATGGTCAATGTAGCTGATTTTCTTAGTGATATTGGTTCAATAGGTCACCTTCCTTTGATTTCTAATGAAACAAACCTTAGATGGGGCAAATGTAGGTGGTCTTCTTGGTGTTCTTGATTTTAGTGGTCATCTAGGGTTTAGTGATGTATCTTCCTTTGAAATTTAGTGAAACAAACCTTGAATTTGCAAATCAAGGGAATCTTTTTAACATTCTTAATTCTAGTGGTCATATATGGCTTATCACCACAATGGTTATTTTCCTTTGAATTTTGGCGGAATAGACCTTGAATCCACAAATTTAATTGGTTTTTTAGTGTTTTTGATTTTCGTGGTCATTTAAACCCTAATGATGGTCATCTTCCTTTCAATTTTGGTGAAATATACCAAAATATGGCATGTGTAGGTGGTATTCTTGGTGATCTTACTTCTAGAAGTCATTTAAGGTTTAATGATGGTCCCCTTCCTTTAATTTTGGAGAAACAAACCTTGGAATGATTTCCTTACAATTTTCTAATGACCATTTTTCCAAGTATGGATTTCTAGTGACTAATTTTTTACAACCATTTTCCTTAAGACCATTTCCTCTTCCTTAGTATAATGATTGATTTTTTATGACCATTTCTAGTGATTATTGATTTTTAAATCCAAAAATTATTTTGGTTGACATGTTTTGATTTTTATTTAGGAATGAGTGTGAGTGTTGTGTGTGTTGGTTTGGTTTTAAAGAATCACAAAATTTTCAAAGTCAAGTGATTTAATGGCATAAACCCATCAATCTAAATTGATTGCCTTGCACAAGGCAAAAAACTTGACTAGGACAAAATTGTTTACATCCCCATCAGTCAACAAGATTATCATATATGTTTCAAATTATAAATTTCATTTAAAGATTTTTTTTCATAATACATAAATATTGAAGATAATTATAACACACTCATAATATAAAAGCATACTTTATATTGTACATGGATTATTGTGGGCGTGAAATTACAATGAACTATAATGTGATAGGCCTAGTATAATCCCACACAAAAAACATAATATGAACAAAAGGAAAAATTTCCATCATATGTGCTCAAATGGTATTTATCCATAACATGAAAAAAAATTGAAACATGGATATAATGGTGTAGAAAGTTCAATTGCAACATCATGATTTTAAACTTTGTGTTGATCAAATTACAGATAATTGGGTTTCATGACATATAATTATGATAGTGGGGAATACAACTTTCAATAATCCATGTTGTCCAAATAGTCTTCTTAAAACCATTTTGAAATTATCCAATGATTGAATATTGATGTTCTTACATTAACATCATTCATGATGAAACAACATTTTTCAAGATATGAATCATCCAATGACTTTCATGATTGTTTATAAGCTTCATGCAAATTCTTAATGACCTATGATGAAATCTTAAATGTCATATGGACAAGGATTCTCAATTCCATGGAATCATATCAAGATATATTAAGTTTGTTTATTGTCATGAACATTTATGGTTTGAGAGATGAATGTTGCATTATAGCACCTTATTGTGTAAAGGTTGTTCGAAGCAAACATGAATGATGTTGTATGTGCCTATAATGTGAAATTGGCAATTTGTTTTGGGCCTAAATTCATAATATATGACATGTCACTAATTCGTGTATTTGCATATTCATGACATAAATTAATTGTCGAAAGAGAACATGGATAAGAATTCCTCTTTGATCCACAATAGATAAGCCAATGAACAAACACCAAAGCTCTTAGAGAGCGTGCATTCATTCTCCCATCATTTTCAGCCTTGAAAGTTGAAAGGGTCTAAATAACCTATTTTGTGGTGCCCCTATAATCATTTATAGATCTCCATTTGGGTTTGAAACAAGATAAAATCTCCCAAAATAAGGGGATAAACAAAAATAGTCCAACCTTTTGTGAACACATATCCCTCCATGTGCAATTGAAGTGCATCCCATAACTAGTGTTTTTTTTTTTTTTCTATTTATGATT
>Ga0209611_10014380_pt1 | contig 10587 bp, 9 predicted proteins | sample S1TSphgellanicum_3_FD_187693 | JGI IMG/M metagenome (GOLD analysis project Ga0209611, IMG submission 187693) | Host-associated microbial communities from peat moss isolated from Minnesota, USA - S1T2_Fc - Sphagnum magellanicum MG (SPAdes) (version 2) | ecosystem: Host-associated > Plants > Peat... | reverse complement strand
ATTTTTTTATCAATGTGTATTTTTAAGTATCCATTATTTGAGAAATGGTGGTTGATAGTGTGTAGGAATTATTTGGACATTGTACATTTAATTATACACATTGCATCTCACTTTTACACATTGCATTTCATTTGCACAATTGCATTGTGTATTTTTTTAGCACATTACATATTTTTTAAATTTTTTTTTCAATTACTTATAAATATTTAGGTTGAATTTCATATAGCTGGCAAAATTTTGTTTTGGCAAAAAAACATTTATTGTAAATTTCTCCTTCAAGGTAGGTAATATTTTGGTAGAAAATGGGGGAGTCAAGTCAAAATGAAAATTTAATTTTGATTGAAGAAAATTGAACCAATGAAAATGAAATGTACATTAAAAACATGTGGAAAGAGTATAAAGTGAAAATGTGCAAACATAAAATAGCAAAGTTGAAGAAAATGGGGAATAAATAATGAAGAAAAATTTGCAAAAAATATATGTTCAAAGAAAAATTTGGAGAGGGCATAATAGAAATTTTTTATGTTAGGCATTTTATTGTGTGAATGATGGGAAAGAAGTTGAAACTGCATCCCATCAAAGTCATGACATGTATTTTATGTTATGATAATGTTATAAATATTCCTAATCAAAAAATTAAGGAAAGGAAAAGATTAATAACTTATTAAAAAACTTATGGTATAACTGTTTTTAAGAAACATGTAGATCTAGGTCATTTCATAATTACAAAGAAATTTGAAAATGAAATTAACAATGAAATAATAGGAAATGTTGAAAGACAACCTACAGAGAAAAGGCCAAATGTTTTAGCAAGTGCAATATCTACTTTTTTTGCTATAAAAGAACCTTTCAAAAAAATGATGTGCAACAAAAAGACTTTTTACAAGATCTTGGCCTTTTGATTATGACAAATAACTTACAATTGATGTTTGTTGAAAGCACATATGGTTTAAATGTTTAATATTACATTTGTCTCCTAGAGTTGTGTTCCCTTCTAGAAAATAGTTTTCTTAGGAAATATTACCTAACTTGGTGGGAAATATATATATATATGTTTTGCCAAAATTAACAGATTATATTTTTGCCATAGGAAGCTTTGACTTATGGATGTCAAAGAGTGTGCATGATATATTTGCTCTTGTTATAAACTTTTTGGGATTTGATCAACAACTCAAACAAGTAATTATTGGTTTGTTTGAAGCAACATAAACTATTGGGCAATCATTAGTTAACAATTTGACAAAATTGTTTGATCAATTTGGGCAAAGAAACAAAATCATTGCCCATGTTAAAGATGAGGGCTCAAATTTAAATACTATGACAATTGCTTTAAAATTTGTTGTAAATTATGAAATCCTTGGTTTAGATGAAAGTTTTCAGGGTTGTTGTTTTGGCCATGTTTTTTCCAAAGCATGTCAATATGCTACTATTGACCAAAAAGTTTGAAGAATCTCAAGTTTGTTTCAATCAAATTTGCCCAATCAAATTTGCAAAAATGTATAACTTGGCCAAATTTTTTTAGAAAAGGTAGACAAGAATGGAACAAGGCTTGTTCATATTCGAATTTACCTCCAAGAAAATTAAATATTCCAATGAAAACAAGGTGATTATTTAATGCATTGTTGTTTTTTTCCAAAACTATTGTCTTTTATGTTTCTTATTGTTTGTTCTAATTAGATCTTCTAACATTGAAATTTTAAATTTGTTTGCATATTTGCTAACAAAATCATTATGTTTCAAGAAGCATTACAATTCAAGGATGTTATTATTTTTTGTTATAGTAGGTAGAATACTATTAGAATAAGTGGAAGAATGCTTCATTTTCTTACTTGGCACATCTCTAAAATAATTGTGGATTCTTTATTTCCTATTGTGACTGTTTGTGTTCTGAACTAATCTAGGAGCCACTAGGTGTTTTCTAATGCATTACAGTCTACCATTATTATGTGCTTAAACTTCAAGGAAGAAAATGCAAACCCATTTGCCTTAGTCAGTTTGATTGATGATGATTTTGATATAGCTTTTGAATTATCTTTATTTGTTTCCAACATTAGAAGAGAAGTTTGTGGTGTTTTGGATTCTTTTCTTTATTTTTAAAAAAAAATATGAAAAAAGAAAAACTCACAACATGTTGTCTTTGATGCTAGACCCTAGATTCAAAAACATTCATCTAATATCTTCTTTTGTTGGTCGAGAAGAAGGTGTAAGTATTGCGGATGAATATGATAAGAGAATTTTGTATCCTATGCTTTTGAAGTGTTATCATGATTTGCATCCAATGATAGAATGTATTGGATGTGTAAATCAAACAGATGATGAAAATTTTAATTTGGATATTTTTCAATAGACTACATCCACAAGTGAACCATCAAAATGAAGTCTTCACTAAGGAATTATTGATTTTCAAACATTACCAAGTGGATCCCAAAGACACCTAGAAAATTTGATTTTTGATTTTTGTGAGCAAAAATTGGCCAAGTTATCCTAAAGATGGATGTAAATCACCTTTCAATTTAGTAGAGTTAATTCAAACAAATTTAGGATTTGAAGAGGAGTTAGAAGAATTTAAAAGTTCATTTGAAGAAGATGAAATAGTGGACATATAAGATGTTGAGCTTTTTTTTAGAATTTTCATTTCTTTGGTGCAATTTTGTTATTTTTGAACATTAAAATTAATTTTCGAGATAATAAAATTTGTAATAACCAGTATGTGAAAATTGGCTGTGAAAACCAACTGGTATCACATGTCTGAGAACCACCGCTTTTTAACCCGGGTGAAATTATTTTTTGCAAATTTTTGAATCCCTACTTGGGTCTTGAAAATATGAAAATAGAATTTAAAAAAAGAACCGGGTTGGGTCTTTCTAAACAGTATCATACCCAGACCCGACGATTCTCAAAAACTAGAGACCCACCCAACACTGGTGGAAACCTGACATCATCTAAAGTGAGACTAAATCATGACAGGTTTTCATCGAAGATGCAAAACATCCCCTAATGACCTTTGTTAGGGCGTCAGAACAGAGTCCCAAAAGCCAAAAAGAAAAGAATGGTTGCAGCACACAGCCTGGAGCCTCTCTGCCAAAGAGTTTAAATAAAACAGGGCACATCTTGATCTCAATAGGTATCCCAGTTCTTAAGAAGGGGTATTAGCCCAGACAAAAAAATTGGTAATGAACAGTTTTGGAAAGAGAAATTTCATGCAACCAGAAGGCTCAGCATGCATGCATGAACGATCCAGTTTTTCTCTTTTTGAAAGGGGGAGGGGGGTGGGGAGAGCGATTCTTAGTTTTTTTTTTCCCTTATTTCCAATGTGTTCCCAACGGGTTCCCATCAAGTTCCCAAAGAATTGTAAACTTCTCAATGTGTTCCCAATATCACCTTGGTTTTTCCCAGATGGTTTGCCCAAAGTTCAAGTCCCATGTATATAAGCTGAAAAGGGGGTGCTAAAGTGAAGCATGACAAAGCACACTTATATTTCCAGGAGGGAAGGAACTCTAGGCTCCAATATTGGGGAGTGCCCAATGGCTTCTTCTTCCCAAAAAAAAAAGGACAGACTTGTGGGCAAACCCCACTCACTAATTAATAGAAATCATCAATAGAGGTACCCCAGTAACTCGTGTGCCTAAAACTATGCTACTAAGAGAATTCTTGGCTCTCTCTCCTGAGAGGGTCCTGCATTTGAGATTCCAGGACATGTAGTACAAAATGGATTCACATTTTTTGGTTTTGCTTATAGAATGAGCAGAACCACAGCAAAAAGCCAAGTTTGAGCTCGGCTGGGACCTCATCCTCAAGTTGACAAGCTCGCACAAAACCACTCAAGCCTGGACAGAGTGCTGGACAGAGCTCGTTAGGGGTATTTAGCGTGTCATGGCTTCCAATGGGAGGTGGCACTGGTGGTTGGTTGGTTGGTTCACTCTGGTTTGGATTAGGCAGGCGATGAACTTAGTGATTACCAAATGGGCCCCAAGATTCTACCTGCTAATCTTCTCCTTTTCGTTTTTAGTTCGTTTCCATTTTCTAAAAATATTCTAAAATTAGTGCAGCCTTTGGCAGTCTATTTCTAGATTAGGCAAAAATCCCCTCTCCAAGGCATTGGGAAATCTGCATCCGGAAGGGTGGCAGTCTGTTTGTGGTTGCACATTTCAAAGCGAGCGAGTTTTGACCTTCTACCTTCCTGGTGATTAAGTTACACTTCACCAGTAAGGACCAAGGGGGGTGTGCGGATCTTCAAAAGCTTTCCCAAATATCTAGTAATGTAACCGTGCAAGATCCCCCCCTTGGAAGTAGGATTAAGGAAGTTGAACTGTGCCAACTAGTACAAGGAACTCTGTCTCCAGTCGTCATGTGGGATGTTATAAGTAAGCTCTGTATTGGGCTAGTGGTGGAGGATGTCTCTTGAAAGTCAGTACTCAACAGAGCTTTTGCACTTGCTTGCTGAATTTACCATCAAAATGTGAATTTGTTCCTTGTCAAAAATCTTGGGGATCAGGCTTCCGGATCCTGGCAGTTATAAGCACAAAGGTTAATTGTGGCAGCAAATTTGGAAAGTCTTCCGTCAGTCAGTCAGTCTCCATTGACGTGAACTGGTACTGCAACCTGCCCTGAGTAGTTTGTTATAGAAATTCAGTGTCTACTGACATAAATATAGAGCACCTAACTTCCCTGAATTGAACACCCGCGTACGAATATGTTCACATGCCATGCGCCCTGACAAAAGAACCCACTCCTGCTTATGTTATGTGCCAGAGATACTTTCCTCATGTGCGCCATGAAAAAGTTGCACTATTCACAAGCCACAAATGTGTAGATCTTGTAGAAGTGACTTCCTGGGTTTCAAATTGAAGCCTTGGAAGGAAGGGTCCAGTGTTGGGTGGTTCTTTAATTCTACAAGATGTTAGTTTCCTAGTGGAAATTGAGGGTGACTTACACAAGGCAATTTCATGCTCCAAGATGAACCCGGATCTTACACCTAAACTCGCTAGGGCAAGAGCACAAGGTGATCTGCGCTCTAAGATTATCTTGTTTGTTGGCCTGGCCTACCAAGGCAAGGATATTATTGTGTTTAGATTCATTATAGAGTATAGTAGCTTAAGGGATTTTGGCCCCTAGGTAATAATAGGTCTAGTATTTTTATATGAGGATTTTTGAAAGATGATATTTTTGGCTTGTGTTGAAACTTGAGATTAGTTATAGAGTTATGATATCTTGAAGGATTTTGGTTTCTTGTTTTGTGAACTTATATTTTTGCATGTTGAAATATTTGAATTTCCATTATTCTTCTTTTGCCTTCAGATACCTTTTAATGTAAATTGGCAAGGCCACAGTGTGACACACCCCTTGAACCTTGTTTGTTACCAAGGTCAAGGCACCCTTCCACCCTCTGAACCGAGGGCAGAGCCCAAGGTCCAGGGTGGAAGGCACTGACCTGCCCCTATACAAAGAACCACCATCATTTTCTCTGTCTACTTATTGTAAGAATTGTTATTGTCAATGAATATGTAATAGATTGATTAAATTGTATTCAGTTTTGAACCATTGAGAAGTACTGGAAAAAAATTAAATTGAGGTGAATTTTCACAATTTTTTGACCTGAAATATCTTATTTCAATCTATATAAAGGATCCCTAATGAAAAAAAATGGCCCATTGAACTTGCTAGATTTTTTTATGGAAGAGAAAGAAAAATCACCAAATTTCTATTATAGGTTGCAAAAGATAGCCAAAATCATAAATAAGGATGCTTAATTTCTTTGACTTTCATATCTAGTTTATATCCAAATTTGACTCCATATTTTTATGAATGATTGCCACTTTCACTACATCACAAAATTGGAAAAAAATCAAATTAAATGTTTTTAGAAGAGATGTAATTTGTAGCTTTAACATTAATTGACCTATAATTGTTTGACCTAGTTTATTACAAAAGCACAGATAGACCATCTACACTTAACACAAAATTGTAAGATTTGACAACCAGACTTAATACATGTGTGCCAATATTCAGATTTGAGACTTCGGAGAATTGTACCACACACATCCTCATTTGATGACATGCCTCATACATCAAGTCATAGTCTTGAAATTTTGTATGCAAATTTCTTTTGTGGATTTTTGTGGCAATATACAAGCCTCAGCCAAAATCTACACTTTGAAGGAGAGGGTTGACAATAGCCCCTCGTGGTTAAGGGCAACTAATATGCTCTTATGCATCTAAGGAGGGTCTGTGGCAGGATGTTAACATGAACAACCCACCTCCCCTTTCCTCCAATCGAACCCTTCCACCATGCCCTGTATGGTTTGGGTTCCACTTATGTTCTATTTTGCAAAAAAGAAATCAGGATCTCCATGTGTCCCCTTTAGAACCTGGATCCTTTGATGCTACAGGAACTAGTAAGTAAGTTAGTTGTTAACCTCGTCTTCAACTCCATACCTTGAGTTTTTAAAGTCCCAGGCCTGCACAAGGCACAGTTGAGTGCAAGCCCAATTCTGATAAATTGCATGGTGGATGGCTTTACCAAGCTTTAAGAACATGCTCAGATTTTATTTTCTAATCTTTTCAAGTGATACTTGACAGGTATACAGTGGGTATTCATGGCTACCATTGCTCAATCAAGCAGCATGGCGATGGCAGCTGCGCTTCCATCATTAACTTTTTTTTTTTTTTTTTAATTTTTAAATTTTAAAGTTTGGTGATGGAAGTTGCTCTGCCATTGTTAGTTTTTCTTTTAATTTTAAAATTTTGGCAATGGTAATGTGACTGCCATTATTGTGATGCTCGCTTCCACAACATGATGATGGCAATTGTAGTGCCATCTTTTTTTTTTTCTTTTTAATTTGGTGATGGTAGCCATGCTACCATCGCCACGATGGCAATGCAATGATGATAATTGCAATGCCATTATTTTATTTTATTTTTAAAAAGTTGTTGGTGAGAAACCAACAATGGTAGCCAGACTACCATTGTTTTTTTTTCCCCCCCTTTCTTTAGGTTTTTTTTTATGGTAGATTCCTTTTTTTTCTTATGCAAGTTGCAAGTGAGGACCAACAAGTTCATTTCATTCACAAAACAACTTCTCTACTTGCAAGTATGTGTTTTTTGGCTGAATCTTTATCATGTTTTTTTCCCTAAAATTCATACATTGAGTGTGAGGTTTAAGATTTGGGTTTAGATTTTTATGGTGCATTTTCAGAATTGTAGATTTAAGGTGTTTTTGCATACCTTAATTAATTTTTTGGAAATAAGATGCCACCTCAGAAGACATTGAAGCAATGTGAAGGTGTTCCACTCATTGAGGATGAATCACACATTCCAATGACCGAAGAAGCAATTGCCAAAGCTATGGATTAGTTAGTTGCAATTCTTGCAAAGGAGCCAATGAAGGTTGCAAGAGATGAAGCAATGCTTTTGGTGGAGGAACAATTGAGTGCAAGTGAACCTTGTGGTGCACATGAAGAAACTCATGAAGTGCAATAAGATTTTCCTATATTATAGGAACAAGTGCAACCAACACTTGCTATGGTAGAGGAGCAAGTGCAATTAGTTGTAGTCTTTATCCTTCACCTAGGTGATCACTTAAGTTATACTTTATTTTAATTCCATGCTTCACCTTTCCTCTTTATGTTAGAGTGCAGGTGAGGATCATTAAAGGGACAATTTGGAATGTCACAAACATATTTTTGGGATTATAGATGAAATTAAAATCTGAAGTCATATTCAACATTAAAATTATCAAAATTTTCATTATTAATGTTGTAATAGACTTTAAAGGGATTCATAATAAAAGATATGGATATATTTTTAAAAGAGAATGGACTCATAATCAACTTTTGAAATGATAACACACATTTGTCATGCAAATAGAATGAAAAATATGAACTCAAAAAATATGTCAAAATAAAAATTGAAAATAGATCATCATCAAATGAGGAATTTAATAATTAAATGAATTGAAAAATTTTCAATACCAAAAGAATAAATATATTTTTTAAAATTTTAAATTATCATGATTTTTTTAATTTATCATTTTTAATCCATTTTGCATCGAAATACTCAAACTTGCACATGGATTTTTGGACCAATCACATGTCTAATGATATCTAAAAAGTGGTTACCAATACCTTTGATCAAAAGCATAGGGGATAATTATAATATTTATAGTTTGATAATTATTATAAATACAAGACTTTTAGTTAGTGTATGGTGTGGAATTTTCAAAATGTCAAAATTAAGTCACTTAACCATATATTTACCCTTTGGCAAATTTTTGCAACTTGACAAGAAAAAAAAAGGAAAGTGTGAAAGCTAAAAAAGGTTTTTTTAGGAAACAATGGACCCAAATTGCCACATTATGAAAAAAAGAAGTTGCCATGTATTTAGACTATTAGTTCCAACACGTTGTCAATTTATAAGAGGAATCCTAATTTTTTACATTTTCCATTCTATCCTTTAGCCAAATTTGGTTAATTATTCTTGTGCATCATCACCACCCCACTTATTTCACCAATTTGAAATAAATAAATAAACAAAATTGAATTTGACACTAGGTAATGGCACATATTACACAAAGGTAAAAAGTATGTACAATCTATTTGGTTCACAACTATAGGTAAATGTTGAATCCTTGCAATGAATTTTTCACCATATTTTTCCTTGTAGTTTTTTTTTTCATGTAACTTGAATAACATGCAAATAATGTTAAAAATAAGTACAATGCAAAGAATGTTTTAAATCAAGTGCACTGTGTTGTACTATGTTATTAACACTATTTGTAGTTGTTTTACTCTAGTAGTTTTGGAAATATAAAAATCATACATATTCTTGAAGGTTGGTTATAATAAAAAGTTTTAAATCCATTTGTTAGAACCTACTTTTTTTGTTTTATATGCACGATGGAAGGTAAAATTAAGACACTCACTTTTTGTATCCACTTTATCTCGCTTGAACCCTAAATCCAATTGAATTAAATTTAAATTCAATTCAACGTGCTTGCCACGTTGTCCAATATTTTCATTTAGATGAAATTTAATTTTCAAAAAATCAATTATTTTATTTCATCAATTGATTAATTAATTGTCATTGATAATGCATAGTAGTGTAGAGCCCAAGTTTGATTTCTTTACTTTTAATTGAAGGCATGGAAAGGAACAATGGAAGAAGTAAGATGATTATGCATGATTAACTTGAAACATCATGCATTAAACATTCAAATTTGATTTTTAAAATGCATCAACAACCATTTCAATACCAAATCACATTGGTGATGAATAACTTTCATGAAATAACCAACAAAAAAATGATTATAGAGGTATTTTTTGAATTTTTCAAAAAATTTGAGAAGCAAGGTTCTATACCTTGAAACCAATTTTTTTGCCCACCCCTAATAAGTAAGTGGGTATATATCCAAGTTGATAATTGATGGGTACTTATATAAAATTATAATAACCACCCAAAACTAATAAAGATCACTACATTAGTGTTGCTTCCTTTCCTTTGAACCTTTAGTATAATTTACACATTTTCTAACATGTAATTGAACCTAATAACGCCTAATACCTATTATAAGTCTTTATACATATTTTATATTTTTTCTAATTTTGTTAATGCATACCCTATCTTAAATTATATTTGAATTTGAGAATAAACATAACCCTATTATAGAAGTAGTTGAATTATTATTTCCTCATGACAACCTATATGTGGGACCTCATTTTTTATTCATGTTATTTTTTAATAAAACCAAAAGTGACCCCCCTCAAGCAAACATCTTTGGAATAACATACACATCACCAACCTACCTTGAAAACAACATACAATTTTACATTGACCTACCTTCACCAACCCAACTTTAAGTGATTTAGGATGCAATTCACACATAGTGACAAAACATAGTTCTTAAAATGATTCCATGGGATGGGTTTCAATGAGATCATGCAAATGTTTGCACACATTTAGTTTTGTACTTTACAAATCAATGCGGTTCAAAAGAGGGGGCCCAAAGTCGTGTCGAGATGGACAACTTTTCCCCAAGGAATCTCCTTGAAAAAGAACCAATGGCTCAAAAGATGAGGCCCAAAGTAGTGCCGAAATGGACAACTTTTCCCCAAGGAAAAATCTCCTTGAAAAAGAACCAATGGCTTGAAAGATGGGGCCCAAAGTAGTGTCGGAATGGACAACTTTTCCCCAAGGAAAAATCTCCTTGAAAAAAAACCAATGGCTCAAAAGATGAGGCCCAAAGTAGTGTCGAAATGGACAACTTTTCCCCAAGGAAAAATCTCCTTGAAAAAGAACCAATGGCTCAAAAGATGAGGCCCACATTAGTGCCGAAATGGACAACTTTTCCCCAAGGAAAAATCTCCTTGAAAAAGAACTAATGGATAATAATGAACCTTTGTAGGTCAATCATAGTCACCTTTTCTCAACAAAGGAAAGGACTCATTGTCTCCTTTCCTACATGGTAAGTTTTGGATTTTGAAATACAAGGAATGGTCTCTTCATTATGGATGAAAATTGTGTACAATCTATTTAGATTTTTGAAAAAATTGCATGGGTTTTTTAACCATGTGTAAAATTAGAATATTTGGG
>Ga0209611_10014377_pt1 | contig 10588 bp, 10 predicted proteins | sample S1TSphgellanicum_3_FD_187693 | JGI IMG/M metagenome (GOLD analysis project Ga0209611, IMG submission 187693) | Host-associated microbial communities from peat moss isolated from Minnesota, USA - S1T2_Fc - Sphagnum magellanicum MG (SPAdes) (version 2) | ecosystem: Host-associated > Plants > Peat... | reverse complement strand
GTAACTTTTTTCAACTTTTTAATAATTTTCTTGTGTAAACATTTTGCCACTACCCAACCATCAAAATCACTCTAGTGATTTTGAGCAACATGGGGAAATTGAAAAAAAAGAAGAAAGGCTTCATAGCTTCAAACTCCAACATAGGTCTACCTTGTTGCAACAAATGCAAGATTGTGTCAAATTTTTGCCTTTTCCTTTCTTTCTCCCCCTTGAAACCTCCCACAATCACTTGTTTTGCAATTATGATGTGGTTTCATGAAAGTAGGTTGCCTTGTCTTTTTGCATGATTACACTTTTTACTAACATAAAATTCACCTTCTTTCTTACCCAATGTGGCATGTCATGAATCACCTTCGTTTTTCCTACATGTTTCTCAAGTGTGTTAGACTTTGACCTTAAAATAACATCCTTGCCTTTCATAAACAAATAAAAAATGTATTTCAAATTATTTACTTTTAAAGATTTACTTCACAACATTTTAGCCCATGAAAACTATAAGTCGAAATCTTTCAATATTTGCGAGAAATGTTGTAGTTCTTCTTTGGTTTCTTTGACTAGGATTCATCTTCATCTTCTAACGACACATGGATTTTGAACAACTTAGGTGCAAGAGTTGGAGGAACAAAAGTTAGCAATTTGCTAGGACACACCAATTGAAATATACAATTGTTGTGATTTGGTTGATTAGAATTCAAATTGACCTTGTTCCCATTCAAGTTTGGAAAAATAAATTTTTTATGTTTTAATTCCTATCAAGTTTTTCCAATCAAATCAATTTCTACAATTCTTCTTTATTATGCAATAGACATTAATTTGCTTTATGCAAGATAAGAAACATATTCTATAATTCTAAATCAAAGAAACCAAAAAACTTAAAAAGAAACTTGATTTACTTCAATGACAATAATTAAGAAATCTTCATTATAATCATTAGTTTCAAAGTTCATGGTCATCTATACTTATGTACAATAATAGAAATAAAATAAATAACCAGTAAAAATAACTAATAATTAACCAATAAAAAAAACTAATAATGTCGCAACCCCACTTTGAGGGAAGTGTGAGGTCGCCATTCACACTCTCGAAAATGGGACTTGGGAGTCCTCCGGGACTTTCAAAAACTCAGAACTCAATTGTAGGGGTCAAAACACCTTGCATTGAGGTGTTCTTTATATCGTTGAAAAGGTCTCTAAATGTATATGTCCAAAATGGCCTCGCATGAGCCATTTGGACATATGCAGCACAAGTTATGGGCGAAAGAAGGGTCAGGAGTCAAACTGCCAGTTTGACTCCCGACCACTAAAAGTCAAGAATCGACCTAATTCCGGTGTGTGCAGGTGAAGTGCGACACACCGTTGGAAAGCTTTCGAGGAGAGCTACAAGTTTGCTTTAGACCTCGTCCCAATCAGAACTTGGGGGCACGTCACGTGGTATCAGAGCTCCAGTTGAGCTTGGTTCATTTCTTGGGAGTCTCGGATGGCACCCAAGAAGAATCGCAAGCAAGCAGAAGAGACCATGTTGGAAGAACCTAATGAGGATCGAGTAGTCCCGCCATAATCAATTGGGGAGGAGGAACCAAGAACTTGGGAGGACCAAGATGAGCCCGAAAGTGAAAAGGAGCAACAAAGCTCGGTCCTATTCACCCAAGAACAATTGGAAGTCCTTTTCAAAATGAATGGGCCCGACTTCAGTGAACTGGTTGTGGCCCTCAAAGGAGGAGCATCCAAGGATGTGAAGTTCCAACCAGCCAAGCCCAAGAACTTCGATGGTGCCTGCAACCGAAAGGTTGTGGATGCTTGGCTTGCAGAAATGGAGGATTATTTGCATGTCGCCAAGGTTGGACGGCACTCTGCTGTGGAGCTTGCCTAGTCCTACTTGAAAGGCTATGCCGGCACATGGTGGAGGATAGTGAGACAAAAGGAAGGGAAGAACCATGGCTACACTTGGGAATTCTTCAAAGAACACGTCGAGACCGAATTTGTCCCAAGGAACTCCGATTACATCTCGAGGTGTAAACTTTGCGACCTTGTGAATGCCACAAATGAAAATTTGAGGAAATATGTGAAGGCTTACTTCAAACTCATGCTTGAGATCCGGCACATGCATGAGTTGGACCATGTGTGCCAATTCGTGATGGGACTTCCAACTTGGGCCAAACAAAGGCTTGAGGAAAATTAACCCTACTCACTATCTGAAGCCATCACGAAAGTGGACGGCTTCTCGGATGTGGGGCGGAGTGAAAAATCTGAGTTCAAGAAGGACAACAAGTTCTTTCACAAGAAACCAAGGCATGACGGAGAATGGAACCATGGGCAAGGAAGCCCAACAAAGGATAAGCCCAAACAATTTCAAGGCTCAGGGTGTAAACCCAAGGGGAACTTTGTGAAGAAGGGGGCTCCTTTCAAAGGGAGCCAACCCAAGGGAGATGTTGGGGTGAAACCCAAAGGAGCATGCTTCAATTGCAACAAGATGGGGCATTACTCGAAGGATTGTCCCAAGTCCAAAGCAGGGAATGGGGGTTCTAAGGTAATCACCCTCAATGCCAACCTAGCCCAAGGTGAATGCAATCGACTTATCTTCTTGAAGGGGAAGATTTATAAGCAGGATGTGTTATGTCTTTTGGACACAAGGGCTTCTCACAACTTCATAACCTGGGAAAGCGGCGAAAGGATGGAGCTGCACTTGGAAGAACTCAAAGCACCCATTGAAGTGCATTTCGCAAATGGGGTTCCCCATCCCACTACGTTTCAAGTGAAAGGGGTTCCTATCCAACTAGGAAATTGGAGAGGAAAGGTGGACTTGTTAGTTTCCACCTTGGGTGGAATGGATTGCATTTTGGGGATGGAGTTCATCACCCAAAACAATGTGCTCATAAAAGGGCACAATAAGCTAGTTAGGATCCCATTTAAAAGTGGGATCGGGCGGGTGAAGGCACACGAGTTGCCTTGTGTGGGTGGATCAACCATCCATTTCATGTTAGAAAAAACTTGGGAAAAGGAATGCATGGGAGGTTATGGCATAATGTGTGTTATGCGGATGTTAGATGAGTGTGAACCCAAGGAAGCCACCAAGTTGGTGACTTCCGCCAAGTGCATAAAGTAAGTTTTGGAAGAGTTCCCGGACGTGATGCCCGAAGAGTTACCCGAAGACCTGCCCCCGAGAAGACGAGTTGATCATGCGATCGAAATGATACCAGGAGTGACACCTCCTGCCAAGGCCCCATATAGAATGAGCGATGAAGAGTTGAAAGAGCTTAAGGTTCAACTTGAAGAACTCCTCGCAAAAGGTTACATCAAACCAAACAAATCACCTAATGGGGCACCCGTCCTTTTTGTTCACAAGAAGGATGGGACGTTGAGAATGTGTGTTGATTATAAAGCACTCAACAAGGCAACGGTGAAGAACCGGTATCCTTTGCCATGAATTGATGATCTATTTGATCGTCTCTCGGGAGCCAAGGTATTTAGTAGGATTGACCTACGTTCGGGATATTACCAAATTCAGATTGAGGAAGGGGATGAAGAAAAGACCACTTGTCGCACAAGGTATGGTTCATACGAATTCATGGTGATGCCCTTTGGGCTCACCAATGCCCCCGCCACATTTTGCACTCTCATGAATGACATTTTCCGGGAATGGTTTGATGACTTTGTAGTCCTCTACATAGACGACATTTTGATCTATAATGGCTCCTTGGAAGAACATGCGGAGCACCTCCGGAAGGTGTTCCAAAAGCTAAGGGAAAACAAGTTATATGCCAAGTTCGAGAAGTGCGAATTTGGGGTGATGGAAATGGACTTCCTTGGACATAGGATAACTCAAGAAGGTTTGAAGATTGATGATCACAAGGTCAAGGCAATTGTGGATTGGGAACCACCCAAGTCGGTGCCGGCCTTAAAATACTTTTTGGGATTGGCCTCATATTATCGCAAGTTCATAAAAAACTTTGCGAAGATAGCTTCACCCTTGACAAACCTCTTGAAGAAGTCCGTCGTCACTTACGAGGAAGGAACGTGCGATGAAGCCTTTGAAACCTTAAAAGGTATTTTGGTGAAGGTGCCGGTGTTGAAGTTGCCCGACTTTGACAAAAACTTTGAGATCCATTCCGATGCCTCCGACTTTGCAATTGGAGGAGTCCTAGTGCAAGAAGGAAGACCGGTGGCATTTGAGATCAAGAAGTTGAGTGAGACAGAGCGAAGGTGGCCAACACATGAGAAAGAAATGTGGGCGGTCATACATTGTCTCAAGACTTGTGGCCATTACATAGGCTCCAAAGATGTGGTGGTGTGGACCGATAATGTGACCTTGAAGTATTTTGCCACCCAACCCAAGTTGTCATCCAAACAAGTAAGGTGGCAAGACACATTGGCATTGTTCAATGTGGACATTCGACACAAGCCCGGGAAAGACAACATAGTGCCCGATGCGTTGAGTTAGAAACACCAACTTAGAGTGGTGTATGTGGGAGAGACAGAACTTCAAAAAAAAGTTTGATTAGCAAGCCGCCAAGATGCATTTGCCAAAGAGGTAAGGCAAAACATTCAAAATGGAGCCAAGTCCCACTTCCATTTGCAAAATGGATTATTGTGGTACAAACAAAAACGACTCTATGTGCCGGAAGGGAAGATGAGGGACACCATTTTGAAAGAATGTCATGATGGACCGCTTGCAGGCCATGCTGGTGCAAAACGCACCACTACCCTCCTAAAGAAGTCCTATTATTGGCCCAACTTGAAGGATAGTGCGGAGGAGTATGTGAAGACTTGTTTAACTTGCCAACAAAACCGAACCCTCAACAAGAAGCAAGTGGGTTTGTTGCAACCTTTGCCAATTCCCGAAGGGCCATGAGAAAGTGTGTCCATGGATTTCATTGTAAGCTTGCCCCCATCAAGGGGATTCGATGCCATCATGGTGGTGGTGGATCGATTTAGCAAGATGGCACATTTCATTCCCACAAAGGATGAGGCCACGGCCTAAGAAATTGGCAGGTTGTTTTTCACACATGTTTTCAAGCATCATGGTTTTGCAAAGGACATAATTTCGGATCGAAACCCAAAGTTCACAAGTAAGTTTTGGTGAGCCTTGTGAAAGAGAATGGGGTCGGAGTTCAAGATGAGCACTTCCTTCTGCCCCCAAACCGATGGGCAAACCGAGAGGGTGAACTTAGTGATCCAACAATTTTTAAGGAATTATGTGGCGATGGATCAACAAGATTGGGTGGACCACTTGGAGTTAACCGAGTTTTGTTACAACAACTTAGAACACCTCGCGACGGGGTCCACCCCCTTTCAAATGGTGATGGGCAAATCACCAATTGTGCCCATGATTTGGGCAGCACATAGACAACCCCCGAGTGATGCAAGTGAGGAAGTGCCAATGGTTACATAACTTGATGAAAAAAAACAGTGCCTTTAGGAGGTGGCAAAGGCCAATTTGGAAAAGATGCACAAAAGGTACAAGGATTTTGCGGACAAGTCCCGACGAGAAGTGAAGTTTCAAGAAGGGGACGAAGTGTGGTTGAACATCAAGAATTTTCGTTTGTCGGAAGGTTTAAGTCATAAGTTCTTGGGCCCATATGCGAGCCCATTCAAGGTGTTGGAAAAAAAACTTTCTGACACTTATAAGTTAGATTTACCGGAAAACCTTAAAGTTCATCCCACATTTCATGTGTTTCTTTTGAAGCTGGTCTCCCGTGATGCCTCAAGGCCTAATCAAGAGCATAACTCAAGGCCCCCACTAGACTTGGTTCATAATGAACCAGAGTTTGAGGTGGAGGCCGTGCTCAAGTCAAGGCAACTAAGAGGACGAGAGCGAGAGTATTTAGTGAAGTGGAAAGGATACCATTCAATAGAGGCATCTTGGGTGAATGAATCCGACATGGAAGATGCCCAAGAAGCCATAAAAGAATTCCACACTAGACCAGCAAAGAAAAGACGTAGAGCGTGATGAGGACATCACTTTTCTTTTAATGGGGCAGAATGTCACATAAAATGTACCACATCAAGTTGCAAATGAAATAAAAGGCTAAAACTTCCAAAAGATTGTATCATGAGAATTTTTGCATAAAGGCAAGTAAGGTTGTCAAATGGCGTTGGACAAATGGAACCATCTTGCGTAAGCTCGAATCAAAATCGGACTCCTACTTTGGGGTTAAGGGAAACTTGGCCCCAAAAGAGGAGGCAAGCAAGGTGAGCTTGCGGGGACATGCACAAGCCTTAAGTGCATCCCAAAGGGTTGGTTGGTAGTGGTGGCCAACGCGGGAAATCATGACCCCGTTCGCGTACTTTAATCATGTAGTTTGGGACTTGGGTTTTGGCAAAACCTAAATATCTCTTCTCGTACGTTGATAAGCAAACCTTTTAGTTAAGGCTTGATTGTTGTGATCAAGGTGCAAGGTTGGGAAAGGAGTCGTGTCAATAGCTTAGGTCAAGATTAGACTTGATTTGAGTCCTCATGAGGGGAAAATGGAAAGAATGGCCTCCCAAATGAAGGCTCCGTCAATTAGGCTAGTGTAGTCTTTTAACAAAGCAAGAGTTAAGGGTTTTCTATGAGATGCCCTTGGACTTGCCAAGAAAGTGTTGGAAACTTGAGGACACCTAAGTTAGCTTGAGGCAAGGTCCTACCACAAAAGTCAGCATTTGATGGCCAAGGATCCAAAGAAAGTGATTACAAATGCGAAAGGAAATTTCTAAATGTCAATGAGGACATTGACCATTTCTTTTAGTGGGGGAGAGTGTCGCAACCCCACTTTGAGGGAAGTGTGAGGTCCCCATTCACATTCCAGAAAATGGGACTTGGGAGTCCTCCAGGACTTCCAAAAACTCAGAGCTCGATTGCAAGGCTCAAAACACCTCACATTGAGGTGTTCTTTATACCATTGGAAAGGTTCCGAAGTGTAAATGTCCAAAATAGCCTCGCATGAACCATTTAGACATCTGTAGCACAAGTTATGGGTGAAAGAAGGGCCACTAAAAGTCGGGAATTGACCTGATTCCGGTGTGTACAGGTGGAGTGTGAAACACCATTAAAAAGCTCTCGAGGAGAGCTACAAGTTTGCTTCAGACCTCGTCCCAATCGGAGAGCGAAATGAGAAGTTATGAATGCCCAAAGTTCCGGGAGTCCAAACTAGGATAGTTTTGGGACTCCACTTTGGGAGTCTCGGGAAAAAGTGCCATTCGAATGCAAGTGCGGTGAGACGCAAAAAATACTATATGGGGGAAGGTGGTGGCTTCCCCCGAGTTCGGGCCATGGTGAGTCAAGTGAATCCAAAGTTGCCCGTGGCTTGTCCCAACACCAAAAATGTGCAGAATGAGTTCTAACCAACTTGTTGGTTGGATTTGGATGCAGGACCGAATAACTAAGTAGCTTGTCCCTGTTCCTAGTCTAATCCCGGAACTTCCAACACACCCCTCTCACCCCTTTTAGTGTCGGAAGCTGGGAGTGGCACCAAGTTCCAACTATTTCCGCTCTTTAACATAGTTGGACCCTTTTTGGGTCTAACAAGGAACTTGGGGGCGCGTCAAATAAAGTTATTCAAAAATGTAATAGCCATGTATAACTGCAGATCTAACAACTTTGAATGATAACTACAAGTCACAAATCGCCCCTTAACAAATGTTTTTAAAGAAAAATGCATCGGTCAAAATCTAGGAAGGATCACCAAATGAGATGCATCATCAAGATTTCTTCTTGACTTAAAAAATTGTGGCAATAAACTATTTATTTTTTTGCTTCCTAGTTAGTCCCATGGTGTTCAAACAAATTACAACACAATTTAAATACAGATACCACATTAATAACCAACTTCAATTTGAAATGACCACAATCAACAAGTTTCAACTCATAGGTTGTAATAAAAATAAAATTGAAATACACAATCTATAGATAATAGAGCATTGACTTATAGATTCCAAAGGTGACAATAATGATCACTAAGTCAACTTTTGTTCATAATGACCGGGGTTTGTATGCTTCAACTCACAGGTTGCAACATAACAAAATTGACATTCATAGTTTATAGATAATAAAACATTGAGTTGCACATTCTAGAGGTGACAATAATGAACATTGAACAAAACCTTGAAAACACACAAACATTTGAAAGCATGATGCAAATTGAAATCACACAAAAATATGAAAATTCAAAGCACATACTTAATTCGGAGACTTGAAGGTTCTAACTTCTTGTTGCATCATGACAACATGTTGCCCAGCCATCATATCCAACGTGACAAAACTTGCATGCCCCATTACTAGCTACCATTAATTTTCATTATGTCAAGGTCCTTTGCAATTTTAGTTCCTAACTTCCTAGAAATGGTGTGCTCCATAATGATGGCAAGTAGTGGCCACTAGTGATAAACATCCTAAACCCTTTGTGCTATGTTAGCGAACTCAACATCATCTATAGTGCTACGATGCAATTGATCCATATTAGGTGGGGCTAATTGGTGATAGGTGCTACATGGATGACAATTAGAACTAATGATTCAACTTAAGGTTTAGGGTGCAAGTTGGTGATCCAATTCGATAGCACCAATGATACATAGTGATATTGTAGTTATTAGAAAAAATCATTTATTTAATTTTGCATGACCTTTTTTTTCCTTTGCTTTTTGACCTTTTTTGCCAATTATAAAAATGATGGTGAAAACACATTCAATAACTAGTTTTGGGTCCTATTAACTAGAGGGATGAAATTGTAAATGCTAGATAATACTACCTAAATTACTTATGGTTTTAAAAGGTGGCACCTTACACATAAGGTTTCCACAACTTGAGGACCCTTAGGTTTTTTGAAGTGCCTTTTAACTAAGGGAGAAAAATTATCCAATTTTTCACACTAGCTATGACCCTTGAATTTGGGCATTGCTAAAAATTGGGCCCAAGCACTAGGTGATATCTATGGAATGGGCCTTATCATACACATCATGACATTAGTTTTGGACCAACCTCAAATATACTACCCAAGTTCAAATCTTGTTATGTGTAAGGTAAAGCTTTAGGGTGGGGACATACCCAAAATAAGAGTCCTAGGATAAGGTGTTAGCTAAGTAGAGCCTCAAAATTTGGAACTTACCCTCACGAATGGGCTTTACCCATTGTAAAACATAAGGTAAATGATATCATGAACCTAAATGCTGATCATGAGGTGAAGTGGGAAGGATCTTACACCTATAGGTATGTGTAAGATCCTTGCAATTCTTATGTCTACTTTTGGAAAGTGAGAAAGATCATACACTTATAAGTAGGTGTAAAATCCTTTTGATTCTTAAATAGAGCCCTGCTTTTTTTGTTTTCCTAGGAGATTTATTCATGAATAAAAGTGTTTCCAAATAAATGAAGAAATTTCTATAAGCGTTTTTTGTATAAGGTAAAGGCCCTAGGTGAGGGTATTATCAAAATAAGGGGCCTAGGATGAGGCAATAGCCAAGTTTGAACTTGCATTTTGGGAAAGTGCTTTACTTATGGGCATCACCCATCATAGAACATGAGGCTAAAGTTATCATGAACATAAATCACAAGGTGAGAATCAACTTACACGTATAAGTAGTGAACTTACACATATATTTTCCAATGTTGGGTGGGTATCACAAATCCCCCTGGGCATCAGAGTTTGAACCCCTTAAGTTGTCACACCGAGTGATACCTTGCTCGAAAATCGGATCATCAGTTCTCATTTGTGTGAGAACCGTTTGGTGAAAACCGGTTAAAATTTAAAAAAATAAAAATAGTGAGACCCAATTAAGGTCTAACCCTTTACCTAGGTTAAAGTCTTAAGACAATCCTATGTGAAAAATCCAGGGTTAGGTGGAGGTGCCACATTCCAATGCCCACTTCCAAGCAACCTTAATTTTAAAAAATAAAATGCATTTTTCTCCCTTAGTTCTTCCTCTTGCATTTTTTTCACTTGTGTTCACAAAGGTTGGGTGTTGTGTGTGTTGTGTAGATTTTGGAGTTTGGAATTTGGATCATAGAGTCAACTTTTTTTCCTTTTTTACTTCTTTCTTTTGAACTTCTTGTCTTGTTGCCTAGCTTTGCTATTTTGCTTTGCTGCTTCGAGGCCTTATCCTATTGCCTCAAGTGGCTATTTCACCACCTTGTTATGCCTTGTGCTGCCTTGAGTTGTTGCTTCATCGCCTTGTCCTACTACCTTGACCTATGACCTTGTTGCCTTGTTGTGCCAGATGTTGTTTTGAATTGCCTTGTTGCCTCAAGCTACATTGTTGCGTCATTGCCTGGAGCTGCCTCTTGCTACCTCTACCTCTTTTTGCCTCAAACTACTTTGATGTTTCTCCTTTGTTGCATCGCTACCTTTCGTTGCTTTTTCTTGCTTTGCTTCTTGTTGCTTCATTGCCTCAAGCTACTTCACATTGCTTCGCTTCCTTCTTGCCTCATTCTACCTTGCTGCTTGGCTACCATTGCACCCAAGGTACTTTTTGACCCCCCCCCTCATTTGTTGTTTTGGTGCCTCGTTGCCTCACACCTTGCTGCCTTGTTACCTTGTTACCTTGTGTTGGTTGGTACTTCCTTCCTCTCATCTTTTGAAAGGAGGAACTTGGAGCTTGGAGAAGCAAGCTCTCCAGCA
>Ga0209611_10014376_pt1 | contig 10588 bp, 5 predicted proteins | sample S1TSphgellanicum_3_FD_187693 | JGI IMG/M metagenome (GOLD analysis project Ga0209611, IMG submission 187693) | Host-associated microbial communities from peat moss isolated from Minnesota, USA - S1T2_Fc - Sphagnum magellanicum MG (SPAdes) (version 2) | ecosystem: Host-associated > Plants > Peat... | reverse complement strand
GCAATGAGCCAATTTGTTTGGCCCATCACCATTTTTGGCCTGGGTTAATACCCCCATTATAAACAGGGGTACTTATTGTGATTCGTATTAATTAGTACATGGGTGTGTTCATTTTTTAAAATAAAAAATGAGCCATGATCATTGGCCCATCAGCAATTTTTTTGGAACATTGAACACTTCCCAGTGAAAGCACCTCTTCAGATCACCAGTTGCAAAACAAAAACAAATGTATTCATCTACAGCCTGCCTTTTCAGTTTATATACATGAGAGTTGAACTTTGGGCAAACCATATGGGATAAAATTGAGGTGCTATTGGGAACGCCTTAAGGAACAAATTGGGGGAACACCATGAGAACACGTTGGGGACACAATGGGAACAAGGAAGAAATACAAAAAATAACTGCCCCCACCCCACCCCAAAAAGGAAAAAACAGGGCCCAGGGTGCGTGCATGTTGAGCATAAAACTTTTATTTCTAAAACTGTTTGTCACCATTTTTGGCGTGGGCTACTGGTAGGGGCACAAATTTCGGGACACAACATAGTGTCCAAATACCCATTTTGCTTTGCATTAGCTAGATGACATGCCTCCCAACTTCAACTTTTTTTTTGCAATGAGCCAATTTGATTAGCCTATCACTCAAATAAAATGATGTTATGAAGGGTCCTCAAAATAGAATGTTGTATTTTGAAGTGTAGAATTCCTCCCGTTTGGCCCACTTGTATAGATGAAATGAGGACAAATTTTTTGTCAAAGCATATGGAATAAAAGTGAGGTGCTCTTGGGAACTCTTTGAGGAACATGTCAGGAACTTGAGAACTCTCTCCTTTGACCACCCGCCCCCGCCAACCAAAAAAGAAAAAGCTTGCATGGAAAGTCGACTGTCCAAGTGGAAAGTCAAAAGTGTACAGTTGCCCATGTCCCCGGCCCCCCCAACCCATGAATAGGACACTGTGATTAGTTGAGTGTAGTGTAAAGCCCAAGGGGGTGGGCTTTAGGGCTATAAGAACCTCATGAGGCGGATCTGAGCACAGGCCTGATTTCGGTAAAGCCCACCCCCCAGCGTGTAAAAGATCAGTGCTTGTTTTTTTTCCTTCCTGTGATATCCGTCAGGTACCCGGATGGTACCAAGTTCTTCATTTCGTTAGAGGGCAGGGGGTAGCCCTTCAATCCCTGCCCAAAACCCTAATCATGGAATAAGCCTTCCCTAAGATAGATTTCAAAATTTTTTTTTTCCCTGACATTCCTTCTGAGGCCAGAACTTGCTTTCCATTATTTCAACCAGTGTCAAGCACTTATTAGAATCAACCCTGGTGGTTATCAGGGAGGTTCTTAAGATTCACAGACCAAGGTTCTCCAAAATCAAATAACCCGACGTAAAATGGTCAGTTTTTACTGATTATTTCTATTGTGAACAACTTGGGGCACACATTGAAAACATGAAGATCCCAAATATTCTCAGTGTGCAGTGCAGCCCCTTCTGGTGGGACATAGGGGGGAGGCAAGGAAGGAATTGGATAGGTAGGAATCTCATAAAGCTGTCCTTAACAAACAGTTCATTGCGTAATGTGTCTACCCTTTATTGGAGGGTGAATTTTGAGGAAATCGTAATTGGTTTCTGGACTGCATTTTTCAATGTGTCACTTGCTCATTGAACTAGAGGAAGGGGGTTGTAACAGATAATTTTCTCCCTTCTCTCCTCTAATTTTTAATTTTTTTCCTACCTAGTTCAACTTTTTTTCCAGAAACCCATTATGCCCGATAATTGGTGAGGAGCAAAATTACTGAAATAATCTTGACACATTCGTGCCTCAACTATACTTGATAATTCATCTCCTCTCATCTATGAAGGAAGGTAGTTTGTTTTGTTTTGTAGGTATGAGATCCACCAAACCGAGCTGCTTCAGATTGTGTTCTCGGTGTCTTCATGAGGAGGGGTGCATGGGCTTGGTTCCATGGCATTTGGACTTCTGGTGCAAAAGTTCTTGAATATTGAATGATTTCTTCACTGAAAATTAAATAAAGCATAGCTGAAATTTTCTAAGGAATTGGAATGTGCCTTTGATGTTATTGAAAATATCTTGATGAGCAGGATTTAATGGAATTTATTTGGTAAGATTTGGATTCAGAATGTGGGAGATATTGATTTAAAAGTGATTTCTACAGCTGAAAATTCAAATAAGTTCCCAAAAACCAGGTTTTGGAAGGAAAAATCAGTTGAGGACGTGGTAACACTTGGGCCAACAAGGCACAGGCCACACTAATTACATATGACGAAACCATGTGATATGGTTACGCAATTTGAAATACAAAATGGAGTCTTGAGTGGCCTTGCTGAGGCTGGTCTCATAACCGATGCAGCTTTCTAGTATCAAACCAAATGGACAAGACAATTCAAATCAAGCACAACCAGTAGCATTGGTGGTGCCATTGTTTCATTGTCCCCAACTTTGCAAATTTCGATACATCCATCCTTCAAAGTAAAGTCTCTTTCTAAAAAGAACCAGCACTTTGAATAGTGTATCAAACATGCTCATGGACCCTTGCTTTTAACCAAGCTCACCATGGATCCAGGAAGTAGCAATCCATCCACCACAAAAGAACTTGCTACCAAATGCCTAATGAATCCAATCAAAGAGCAGATTACAAATCAAGAGGAAAAAAAAAAAACTTCAGATGCACATAAAATGTGACCAATAACTTAGGCAAGTACAAACTATCCAACAATACTAAATTTGTGAATCACCACTAATAGAATAAAATGGATATATTTTTCATGGTTACAATTTGACAAAAAGAGGAAATAGATGGCATAAACAAGATGCATGACATAATCATAAGTCTTCCAAAATCCTAAGTACAAAAGCATTATCCAGCCAAAGCTAAAATTTCCAATCACATAGCATCGTGAGAAAAAAATTGAAAAGAGTTGCCATGGAAGGCAAGGAATCCAAGAAGATTATGTGTAAAAAAAGAAAGCTCTTTCTAAAAAAATGTGACCAAGAAAGCCACCAAATAAGTATAACCATCTTAATATTTTTTTTCTGGAATTATTGATTTTAGAAGGCTACACAAAACACTTTCCCTATACCAATTTTGAACTTCTTGTTACTAGAATTTGAAATCTCAACTTAAAACCCAAATTGAATGAACTCAATTTAAATATTGAAAATTTGAAAACTCTATTTTTAAAAACTTTGTATTTTTAGAGTTTGAAATTGTTTGTTTACAAACTCAATATAAAAGAGCTCAATGTTTAAAATTGATTTATCAACTCCATAGGTTATATAGCTTATTCATTGTGTATCTTTTCAACAAAGTCATGTGACCATGGGTATCAACCATTTAGTGACGATGATCTTTGCGACCCAATATCACTAACATCATCATCACATCATTTATTGTTTTTGAAACAAGACACAAGCTCAATTTTTTTGTAAATCAAACTATCAAACTTTCTAAAATGTTTTAGATCAAACACTTCATTCCCATCTTTCAATTCACCAATTTTCAAATGTTGTTGAAAAATTCATCAAACAAACATTTTAAACATTTTGATCTTGATTTCTTACTAAAAAATATTCCTCTTTGTTTTCAAAGTGCAATTGTGATTTTCTTTAACTTTTGATAACAAGAAGTATATATTTCAAATTATCTAGCATGGAAATGTAAGTGAATATTTGTAAGTTAATGTTTTATATTGGTAAGTACTACACTTTGTTAAAAAGCAATGGAAATATTTGTTGGGCATAAATAATAAGATCCATGGGTTGGTGTAATCGACCTTTGCAAATGCAAACAAACTTGACATTGTGGAAATTCTAACACAAGATAGAAACAACAATCTTTCGATGATGTCATGACCATTGCCATGATGTGGATACATCTTATACTCCACATATGTTGAAATTTCATCCATGTTCATTACCTTATTCAATGTTGTTTCTTTTGCATCATTACATTGATACTAATGAACATTCATATGTTGATATTTCATCCATGTTCAATACCTTTTTCAACATTGTTTCTTTCACATCATTACATCGATATCAATGAACACTAAAACATGCATAATGATATAAATTTAATCTCTTCAAATTTGCAAACATGTAATGTGAAAACATCAATTGTCATTACATGGCTTCATTAAGGCATCTTGCAATATTCTCTTGTTTGTGTTTCATCCAACACCTATGGATCACAGTAAAAAAAACATGTCAACCACATAAGAATCATGTGATTGCTTAAGTAGCAAATTTGGTTGTGTCATAATCATGTGTTGTCACAAGTCACATAGGTAATGAATGTGATGCCTCAAGCCCTTGTAGATGTTATATCCTCTACACAAGGATAACAAGGCTCTCAATTACCCTAAACTAACGTACATGTAAAATCAAATAATACAATTTAGTAGTTACATGCAATCTTTTGTATTGTAATCATGCCCAAGACTTCCAAGCATGGACAATTATTCATTCACCAATCACAACAATACAACCAAAAAAAAACATTTTTATAATAATCACACTTCCAACCTTTAATGTAAAAAGCATGGGAATATGAAATTGGTTAAAAATGACAACTACACATATTTTGATTATTATATGTTTTGTTTAATTCATTCATGTTTCACCAAGTCTCAAGTATGGAAGTGTGTTAACACCAATTGTAAAAAAATCAAAAAGAATATTTATGAAATTGCAAAATAAAACTCTATAATAGTTCATTTCATAAAACAACCATTTGGCCAACATCTTAATTAGTACATTAATATTCATTATTAAAGGTTTTAGGAACTATGTATTGTCAAACATTATTCATTCCTTACTATCTTCTCACCTTCTAGTTTTTTTCTAACTTGTTACAACTTCCTTTGAAGCTCATCTACAACCTCCATCATCAAACATAACCTCATTAGTATGATGGAATGTTCATTCATGCAACTTTAGGCCACTCAAACACAAATTATGAAAGATCATTTTCCTAACATAATGGAAAGTTCAAAGGAAAACAATGTAATTATTCCAATCTTCTAAACATGTAAAAGAAGTAGAACTTTGGATTCTTCAAGGTCATTAACTATGAAGAAATGGAAAGCTTTTTCAATCCTTGAAGGATGACCTTGGAGCATTAAACCCTTTCATGGTTGCTCACCTTCAATGGATTTTCTTGGAATTTTTCTCTTTTAAAAGTTGAGCCTCAAATTGTTGTTTCTCACATTCAACAATTTAAACAATAATCTTTCTTGAAACACATAAACAAAGTTGAAAATAACATTGCAATGAATTTTAGATAGTTCTTTGTTTTTAATTCCCAACTCCCCATAGACATTTAGAAGATTGTATTTTTATCTATGGAAAATGGAACTATATGTTAATTTAAAGTACCTAAATTGAGCATCATACTAGGGCAAAGTGGATGCAACTAAATGGAATTGAAGATTCTCTATCTAAGACTTAATATTTTATTCACAATAAAGATCCTTCATTATGTACATGTGGCAAACGCATACACATAATATGTGCCAACTTCATTTGCAAGTTTTCATAAACAAATTAATGTTCCTTCTCTACATCCTACACATTTAGAAGCAACTAAACTTGCCAAGATTGGAATTCCTAGATTACAAATGCATTCCAAATGATAATTTTCATTTACTTGTGAATAATAATCTTGGTCTAGCCAAAAAAACTTCATTTAGATTTCATGGTATTCTCAAGACATAATGATTCATTGTTAACAACATGCAACAATTGGTATGTTGAAGGTCAAGAAAGGAGAATTGAGCATTAAAAAGTATTAACAAATCTTCTTGTTGGCTTTACATGGAGGAAGTTGCTTCTTTATGACAATTTAGCTCTTATAAAGGTTGATTATGAACCCTTTTTAACTCTTTTCTCGAGCTACCTTCTACATTTTCCTATTCCTTCATGTGTTGCACTTGCTCAATTTTAGTACCTTCTAAAGCTCTTGAATCATTATCTTTTAGCTACATGCAATAGATAAGATATGAGATTTTGAAAACACACATTTAACAAACTTTTTTTAAAATCTAGTTGTTGGGCACACTTCTATTAATGAAAACCATTGTTAAGGTTATACACAATGCAATAACATTCAAAATCTTCACTTAGTGTAAGGCTTTTCATTTTATATGTTTTCACCTTCTCAATCCCTACAAGAAGCAATTGGTGATCATGTCTTCAATTTTCAATTAGGAAAAATATTGAATTTGATTGCAAACCTCTATTGATCACCTTGGATCCATAACACATAGCAATGGCCCTTAAAGTAGAAAAGTCCATGCAAATATATAAAACATGAAATAAAAACAAAACCTAGCTATGAATTGCAAGATACTTAAAACCCAACATTTTAGGTCTTTAGATAAAAACAATATGGTTTTAAGTTCACTTTGAAAAAATCCATGCTTTTAACACACTCTATCAAACACAATATGCATGTTATTTAGCCATGGTGTTGTAATTGTATTTATGAAGAAATGAAAACCATTTGTATTTGACCTTGCATTTGCCAAGAAAAAATGAAAGGCCACTCATGCATTAAATTGCAATGACCAACATATTTCAATCTTGTCACTAAAAAATAAATACATACATAAGACAAAACCATGGATGTCATTTATCATATATCTTTTTCAATATTGTCATAGGCAAATATGATGATCAAGATATTACCTTTTGTGAAACTCATTTATAAATTTACCACCCCAAATAGATTCCCCAAATGCCATGACTAAAGGATTTCCTATATGGACCATGAAGCCTTTAAGGCCTTTGTGAAAGGAAAGGTTATCATAATAAACATTATGATAATGGGTTGTGAAATTTTTCATTATTTTTGGGCACTCCTCAAGATTCAAACACACATGAATGTCTTCCATAAATGTATCCAAAATCTAAAATTAAAAACTTGAATTAAGTTTACAAATGAATTAGAAAACAACCCAATCAATTTCAAAACCTTCATATCCATACACAACACCTTTATTATAGGAATCAATGTTGCCACATTTGTGATAAACATGACTACCTTTTGACCCATATGGTTCTTAGTTTCTCCCTACAAATAATTATACAAGGGCAATGTAATGGACCAAACATGTCTTCCCACTAGGTAATCAAAAGCTTATAAGTTCTCACATTCTAAAAAATTAATTGACCCCATTTTATCCATGTTGGATACTATGTCAACACCAAATAAACATTTAAGAGACCTAAGTTCATAAACCTTTGCTAGTGTGGCTTCATGTTCTTGGCTGCATAACTCAACATGTTATTGTTCGATGGTGAGAAGGCCACCAACTTGGATCCTCATATGAAGTTGGTGTTTATGGCATCCTTGATGCTTTCAAATTTTGCATGCATTTCAACTGAGATTATCATCATTATTTTTTAAAACCTTCTTCTTAGCTTGGCTGGAATGATTGAAGACAACTTTTGAAATTTCCATATTATCACATTGACATCCCACTAAGCTTCAAAAATTTGTATTTTGTCCTCATAAGGTAAAAGGATTTGTCATGGTGTGTCTTTTTCAAAACATGTTGTTGCATTGTTGGTTGTCTATCCCCTTCACCATTAACAAGAAAAAAACAACCATTTAAAGCTCCAACTTTCAAAGCTTGGAAAAAATGCCTAAGGATTTTTTGGTTTTCAACTATTTCATACAAGAAAGAAGTTTGTTCTTCGTTCCCATAGGACAAAAAGGACTTGCCATTGTGTGTCCTCCCTCATTGTTGTTTGTCCATCCATTTTGCCATTGACCAAAAAACACATTTACAAAAGAAATTAGTAATTGTAGCTGCAATAGAGCACTTCAACTTTCAAAGACTTGGAAACATACCTCTATGGTTTATTTGGTCTTCAAATATTTTATATAGGAGAAAAGTAAATACACTGAAAATTTTATGTCGATGTTTATGAATAGCTATATGAATTTTGATTCCTAAATATGATTTGCAACTCAAGGTATATGATAGTACCTAGGTTGGTTAGGCACAAATTAATTAATTTTAGGAATTGTCCCAAAAAAAAAAATGCCATGCCAAAAATCTAAATGAAACACTCAAGCACAATAATTTCATTATTTAGTGTAATGTCAAATTGTAAAATATTATTATTTTCACTATTGAACATAATTAATTAAAAAATTTAACTATTAAACACCTTGTGCCAAACTAAGCAAGATATTATGATATTCAATTTGACAAAATGGTAACCAGATTCAAGCCGAGGAAATTTGTCCTCAACTTGAAAGTTTAAAAAATGATCATGAGCATTGAGCACAATCACAATCTTTCAATTCATCATCATTATTAATGTACTAATATAGGATGCTGAAAAGGCTTATGTAGCTTGAGGCAAATCTTGAAGCAAACAAACAAAATAATGCTACTAGCATAGCCTTCACAGGCACATTAGATGCTAATTTTAACAATCTCATGTTAAATTTTGCTATTTTGTTAATTATTTTGAAACTTTATGAATAACAACAAAGAAGCAGACAAGCAAAAGAGGCTACTACCACACCCTTCACAAGCACATTAAATGCTAATCTCAACAATTTCATGCTAAGTTTTATTATCGTTTCAAAAAAAGTTGAAGTTTTATGGATAACAACAATGAGGGGGTGACCAAATCAACTAGGTACAAAATAAGGGTTGGATCAAATGTGAAATTTTTAAAAAATTAAAAAAATTGTTAAATTTGGTGGTTTGAATTTTCTTTTCTTAGGTACCTTGCACGAGTTAATAATTAAGTGTGTAATAAGGTTTGGTAAGTTTGTGAGAATTTAAAGAACCAATGGAAATGCTAAAAGGGACCATAACTTCTAATGTTCAGCAGAATAGGTTGTGTGTAAGCTTGAAGATTTTATTTTATTTTGCAAGCTAATAGGATTGCTAGATTGGATGGTCTGAATTTGTTTTCCTAGTTATCTTGAGTGAATTAACAGTCAATGTGTAACAGCATCCCCAGCAGTGCTCAGTATGCAAACATGTAAGGAACTATACTAATAGCAACCCCACTTGGACCAATCATCATGATAGGCCAATCATAAACAGTGAGCACCAGTCATATCATATTTATTACACCGATTTCGGCAGCTTGCACACCTTTGCTGCGCGTGTGACCAGCTACCACAAACTCTCCAACTGTGCTGAGGCAAAAAAACTATTTTCCTGAGCCAAACATGCATATTTGGTGCCATTTCTAATAACCTCCCAACACTGGACATGACCGAGGATGAGCTCACTAATCTCATGTGCACCTGCCACCCACTTGGGTATAGGGATGTGCTTCAATCAACCAAAGTATGGAGGTATTTGTAAGCAAACATAAAAACCTGACCTAATTTTTCTTTTCATACTTGCAAGACCTGCCCTTGTTCTCATGCCCTTAACAACATCAACCTTGTGGACAACCTGCCACATATAAACCTAACCATTTTGTTATAATTGGAACAAAAAAATTAACCTTTGAAAAATTAATCTTGAATCTAGGTTTAGGTTCTTAGGTTCTTTAAGTGCCCAAGTTGAACCTTACAAATATTTGATTGGTTTTTTTTATTTAGTTGTAAACCTTCCTACGTATAAAATCTTCAATTTTAATTTGTTATAAATGTTTGTGCCTATCCAATCTCCAATCTTGAAGTGCGCCCATATCTATGTGTTGTCTTTTTTTTAAAAATTGATTTAAATAATCTGTAATTTGCTCCATTGGGAATCTTTTTTTCCCCCTTTTTTTTGAATTTTGAATTTCAATTTCTGGATTTCAACAAGTGGCTAACTTTTGCTCCAAAAATAATAATTTCCCCATTTTCCCCATTTTTTCTAATTTTTAAATAGCAAAAATTCTCCATCCCAAAAAATCATTGTTTGGAATAATGGTTTGCTTTAATGTATTCTCATTGTCCAAATATGTTTGCAATATGTGCTTGCTTGCACTTATCCCTTCTCTCCAAACGTTTTACTTTGAGTACATTGGATTCATTATCAAAATTGTGGGTTGTTGTCAATTGTAACATGCCATACCATTGGTTACCATACCTTAAGGTCAGTTTCGTCATTAAATAATCGTCAAAATAGTGAAATGAATTTTGGTGAAAATATGAAGTTCACATGTCGAAAATCATCATAATTATCGTAGGCTACTATGCTCTGAATATTTTCACTACTCATGTGACAATATCATAATAGATCATGAAAATTTCAATAGTTTCAAATTTTAGAAACGAATTATTTCTTGGAAAATAATTAAATTATTCATTTTGTCAATATGGAAACTGACCATAGGTTACTGTATTATTTATTGTGTTTTCTACTCTAATCCATCTTCTTATCCTACATGTGCACAATCAATTCTTAGAACACACTTTCATGGATGCCCATATCATATCTCCCCCATACTTTGCATTGCCACACAGGATACTTTTTTTTTTCTTTTTTCTTTTTTTTTTTCAAATCAAAATTTTGGCAAAATTTTACAAAATATTTTTTAAATAGTCGAAATTACACTAGAAAAAAGAATTCCAAAGAATTCCCAATTCATTTGTTGAAATATTTTAA
>Ga0209611_10014374_pt1 | contig 10588 bp, 6 predicted proteins | sample S1TSphgellanicum_3_FD_187693 | JGI IMG/M metagenome (GOLD analysis project Ga0209611, IMG submission 187693) | Host-associated microbial communities from peat moss isolated from Minnesota, USA - S1T2_Fc - Sphagnum magellanicum MG (SPAdes) (version 2) | ecosystem: Host-associated > Plants > Peat... | reverse complement strand
AACCTAACAACAACAACATAAGCTAGCTCCACATAGTCTAATAGATAATCTTGAACTATACAAACATTGGATACCTCACCTACAAGTTCAAAATGCACACAAAATTAAACATAATTTGCAACTTCCAACAAATTCTTTTGCAAGCAAATGATTCAAATAAACATAAAGGAAATGTAACCTTGACCATCTACATGATGGCATTCCATGGATTCTTGAATAGCAATGACATGTCACGAATCAAACTCTGGCATGAACATATTCAATCAATACAACAACAGAACAACAACTAAAAAGTAAAACATTTTCACTTGGTGCATAAGAATGCAACATAGCTAGAAGTTTAATTTCGAACAACTCAAGTTGCGTGCACGAACTAAACTTCTTCATAGCCACAAGAGACAACACCTTCCAAAATTTTCCCTCCACCCTAAACCCTAACAAGAGCTAGGAACCCTAAACTTGGGCTTCGTTCTTAACCTAAGGTAAAATTTATGACAACATTAAGAAAATCCAACCCCTAGATTTTGGGTTATTTTAAAAATTGAATCCATATCCTTGTACAAGTCCTTGGATTGTGTTTCTATGAGAAAAATAAGTACATAAAACCTTAGTTTGAGTTGGATAAGGACTTACAAACATTTAGTGACTTTCAAGCGCTTTAAAGTTCATAACTATAATAATATAAGTGATATGATAACAAATTTCTCAAATATGTGTTTTTTAAAGAACCACTAACCTGGGTAGTAGTCCTTATAAAACATATTCCAAATATTTAGGTCATTTTAAAATCCATATTTTTATAAAAAAATCCGGAGGACAATCCATATTTTTGACTTACAAAGTCCATGATTTTTTAACCATTATAGACTATGCAATATAATTAACATTCTCATTTATATAATGAAGTTGACAATTTAAACCTAAGTCCCTAAGATCAACTTGAAATATATGTGAATATCCATGAAGCTTGCAATCACAACACCCCTACAAAATTTAACACAATGACAAAAAAAATGAGCTATTATAGCTTGCATTCACCCATCTAATTTGTTGAATTAACTTTGAATTTCAAATGACACCACTGAGGTGGGCTTTTTTGTGACCTTGAATTTTTTTGTAATGTTTTAAATAAGGTCTTTTTAAAGACTTATGTGTTATTAACATGTGATTTATGTATCTATAACAATGATGAAATTTCTTATGAATATGTCAAATTTAATATTCATTTCACTTCAAAGATATGTCAATAACCATTAATCTAACGCATGCCAATGAGTAAATAAAAATAAAGAAAATATTAGAAACATGCACTTAAACTCAAATAACTTTGAATAACTAATGATAGTGAAAGCACATACAATGTTTAACAATTTTTCATCATAGCTTGTTCTTTTTCTTTCGAGTAAGAATGAATGCTTGGAAGGTCCTTTTGCAAGAGTTTTAATTTTAGGAAATTTTCTTAAAGAAATACCCAAATCCACAATGCAACTTATGAAAATAATTTGGATGATAAAAGCTCACCAATTGAAGTCAATGTATTGAACAAAATGATGTTTATATCAACAAGACTGTGTATTTGACACCACAACCTAAGTGTTACAATGGCTTCCTTTGACCTCTTTCCATACAAAATAATTAAAATTCGTTTTCAATTCATCAATTCATGGAATGAGTTGTTCAATCATATGGTGATTAAGTTTTGATTTACTTATAATCTAGAAAAATTACCATTATTGGATGAACTTATGCAATTTTTCATGTGTATTAAATCAATGATTTGACTTTGAAGATGGAAAATAAAATTTGTATGTTGAATAGATTTTTTTTTCGATTAGACATGTCAATTAGTTCCACCTTTTTTAGTACCATACTCCTACAACTCTACTCATGGAATGATGAGCTTATCAATAAATTAAAGTATGCCAAAAATATACAATGGTAATTGAGGTTTTGAACTTTACACATGTTGCAAATAAGTGTCACATTCTTGTGATCATAAAATGAAAATGATTTGATAATGCAATCACAATTGATTGTTATAAACATAAAAACCATGATAATTTATATTTTTCTTTTGTTTTGAGACATAATTGACACTAAAAGAAGATAAATATTAAATTAATAAAATCTCAACTATATGTAAAATTGGTTTGTCAATATTATTTCATATATTAGGTACTTAAGTATCCAATAATCTAAGGATAAATAACATGATACAATTTGAATTACTAAAACAACATTGCCATGGAAACATTAAACTTGACTAGAATAGCTTTTAGTTTAAATGTAAATTAAATATGTAAAACAAAACTAGTTGCATCTAATTGGGGACCGTTTGGGACTGCACACCTTTTAAGTATTTAAAATCAAATTATATTCCCCAACAATACATTTCTTGAACTAGTTTTTAGCTTATTAGGTACTTAAAGGTTCAACATCTATAAGCCAAATATAGGCGAAACATCTAGTTAGAATGTTCAAGTTTTATGGAACCATATTAATTTATATTATCCTAATGGAGGTCAAAATTTGAAGTCCACAATCAAGTTATAATGAGTCGTTACAATTTTGTTAATAGGAAAGAAAAGGTTCAATAATCCATCATATATACTATTATAATTAGAAGGTTTATAATTTACATGCAACTATATGCAAAATTGTATTCTTTTATTTTCAAGTGTATCATCATTTTATAAACCCATATCTAAGGTATATCCAAATTTGTGAACACAAAATTTTCCATTGGTATTGTAATGGGTGTCCAAAAATTCCTAAAAAACATTTAGTATCCCATAATGATGGATGCTAATTTGATTTAAACATCTTTTTGAAAAAATGGGCATCATTTAAACATTTATTGTGTTATGTCCAACAATATATGGCTATTGCTTGTTTTTTTATTAAGGATATTAGTGGTTATTAATGGTTATTGGTACCTATTCTATTGATGGCTATTAATGGTTATTTTATTGGTGGCTATTTTATTAATGGCTATTAGTGGTTATTCTATTAATGGTTATTAGTGGGTATTCTATTAATGACTATTGGTGACTATTCTATCAATGACTATTGGTGGTTATTCTATTAATGATTATTAATGGCTATTAGTGGCTCTTAATTGTTATTCTGTTAATGGTTATTAGTGATTATTCTATTAATGGTTATTAGTAGTTATTTTATTAGTGGCTACTGGTGGGTATTTTGTTAATGACTATTAATAGTTATTCTATTGGTGGTTATTAGTTGTCATTTTATTAATGGCTATTGGTGGGTATTTTATTAATGGTTATTGGTTGTTATTCTATTAATGATTATTGGTTGTTATTCTGTTAATGGTTATTAGTGGTTATTCTATTAATGGTTATTGATGGATATTATATTGGTGGTTATTAATTGTTATTATATTAGTGGTTATTGCATTATAAGTTATTGTTAGTTATTATATGTTACATTATGACTATTGGTGATTATGTGTATTATAAATTATTGTTATATATTATATGTTATAATATCATGGGCTATTGGTAGTTATTATATTGTAGGGTATTTTAAATTATTTTTCATAGGTTATTATTTTCTAATTTAATTTATTTTACCTTAGGTCATTATATTTTATTTTAGATTATTTTAATCTATTATTAATTTAAAATAACTTAAAAGCTTATAATAAGCTAGTTAAGATACTTTAAGATAAAATAACGTGTAATAGTTTAAGGTACAATAATTTATAATAGCCTATAATAACATAAGATATAAGTTAAAATAATTAAAATAATTAAAAATATATAAAATATATCATAAAGTAGCATATATAAAATATTTTTAAAAATATAAATAAACATATTTGCTACAGTAAATTATAATAGTGAATTATGTTAACTAGTAATGAAATATGATGTTTACATAGTGATATTATAGTGAAATCAGTAAAAAGCAATGAATTTATTTCACTTTTAAGGTCCCATAATGATTTAAGCTAGTAAATTGCACCTCACTTTTGTAGTAGTGATGACAATAGTTTTAATGTGGGTTGGTATTCATTTAACATCAATGTCAACCATTTTTGATCATGTAATACAAATGATCATTTGGTTCAAGATGATGAAGTTTACCCATGGTCTCCAATGCCACTTGATATTTGTTTAAACTCCAATTTGTGTGGGCATAAATTGTTAAAATGAATACATTGTTTGGTTCAAGAACATTAACCTTGTTAAGGTTTTCTAAGGCTCCTTGATAATGTTTCAACATCCTTTTAAAATGTCCATGAATCTTCAAAAGGGTAGCACTATTTGGTTCAAAAACACAAACCTTGTCAAGGTCCTCCAAGGCTCCTTGATAGTCATCCAACATATTTTTGACACATCCATTAATCGTCAAAGTGAATGCATTGTTTGGTTCTAGAACATGAGCCCTGTCAAGGTCCTCCAAGGTTCCTTGATAATCTTTCACCATCCTTTTGACATGTCCACGACTCTTGAAAGTCAATGCATTGTTTCATTCAAAAACATTAGCCTTGTCAAAATCTTCCAAAGCTCCTTGATAGTCATCCAACATGTATTTGACATATCCACAAATGTTCAAAGTGCATGGATTGTTTGGTTCAAGAACATCAACCTTGTCAACATCCTCCAAGGCTCCTTGATAATCATCCAACATATATTTGACTATTCCATGAATCATCAAAGTGAATGCATTGTTTGGTTCAAGAACATCAACCTTGTTAGGGTCCTCAAGGCTCTTTGATGTCATCCAACATGTATTTGATTCTTCCACAAGTGCTCCAAGTGAATGCATTGTTTGGTTCAAGAACATCATCCTTGTTAAGGTCCTCCAAGGCTCCTTGATAGTCATCCAACATGTATTTGACACATCCATGAATCCTCAAAATGGATGCATTGTTTGGTTGAAGAACATCAGCCTTGTCAAGGTCCTCCAATGCTCTTTGATAGTCATCCAACATGTATTTGACATCTACACGAGTCATCAAAGTGAATGCATTGTTTGTTTCAAGAACATAAGCCTTGTCAAGGTCTTCTAATGCTCCTTGATAATCTTTCACCATCCTTTTGACATTTCCATGATTCCTCAAAGTTGATGCATTGTTTGGTTCAAGAACATCAGCCTTGTCAAAGTCCTCTAATGCTCTTTGATAGTCATCCAACATGTATTTGACACGTGCATGACAACTCAAAGTGGATGCATTGTTTGGTTCAAGAACATTAGCCTTGTCAAGGTCTTCTAAAGATCTTTGATAGTCATCTAACATGTATTTGACATTTCCATGAGTCCTCAAAGGGATGCATTGTTTGGTTGAAGGACATCAACCTTGTGAAGATCCTTTGAGGCTCCTTGATAGTCATCCAACATGTGAGTTCATCTACTTCAAACTATCATGGAAAAATGGACATGATTGTGACCTTGTATGCTTGTAAATGCAACCAATTTAAAGAGTATATCATTAGCTACATATGCATATATTTTTCCAACAGGACCTAGGACCAATTTACCACCAAAGTTGGGAGTCATCATAAGCATGCAACAAAGAAGACTTCGTTATTACTTTACATTCTACAAGGATGAGGAGGAACACACCATTCATGACAACACTTGAGACACATGACATGGTTATAACCAGGTAAGGCAATTTTTGAATTGGGCTCCCTGCAAATTGTGCACCCATTGCAGGTCAAGTTCCATCATGTGATGTTGTTCTTAATTGACCTTTTTCTTATAACACTCCTCACACATTGCCTTTCTGTTTTGCATCTTCCAACTCCAAAATTCCCCCTTACAACTATTGTAGTGATGGGTATATGTAAGCTACAAGCCCTAAACATAACTCTCAATCAAACTCTTTTGGTAGGCCATATCATAAAACAATTTGCACTAATAATAAATCAAAAATTTGAAAGATGCAAAAAAAGCTTCAACGTAGAGCTTTCTAATTTAATGATGCCTTTCAACCAATAAATATTTCCTTCCAAATCCTGCCCATTGAAGTTCTAAAGTTGGAAAAGTTTAAAGTGATGGAGCAACTAAACACATAGTAGAAGTTTTTCTTGATTGAGAAATTTGTATGTTATCAAGACCAATCTAGGTCAACAACTTTTGTCTCTGTTGGTAATTTGAAGTTTTCAAGGAAGACAATGGAAAGTTTTGATGAACACTACTTGTTAGAACAACAAAAAGACCATAAAGCACAAGCCAACAATTGATGAAGGTATCAAGTACTTCAACTTGAATAGGTTCACTATTTTCAATAGAACGTATTCATCAAATTAGTTCTTAGATTCATTCAATGTAACCAAATACCCATGTAAACATTTGTGGCATCATGTTTAACATCCTACACTTTGTTTCAAAGAGGTCTATCAACGCAACAAATACATTTGTCTTTATTGTAATCCTCACACACCTCATCACAAAAAAAATTCAAGCTTCTCTAACCATCCTTGTGACTAGGACTTGGCTATGTGTAGGAAGTTGTAACAAAGTTGAAATTCTTTTTTAACGACAAAATATGTTTCCCACTTTAATATGGTGCCTACTAATGAATATTTAGAACAACTAAAGATGCCAATTATTCCATTGATTCTCTTTTGAAAAGGCAACAAGATGTCATAAACTTGGATTCAAAGGCCATGATGTTGTTATTGAATTGAATGATAGTATTTTGGAGGGCAAAAATGATATTTTCATTGGATCAAGTTTGGTTTTCAAAGGTTGGATCAAATGGTGGTGGTATAAGTGAATTATCACTCCATCTTTGAATAAAAAATAGTGTTGCCCAGGTATAAACACAGTCAAAAGAGCCCCCCAAGTGAATGAACGCTCCTTAAAACTACATGTTTGTATTTTTGAAAATATCACAAGGGAAGCATAGCAAAATTTGAAATATTTTCCATTAATTGCAAAATTTATATGCTTAAAGTTTGACACAAATAAAAAATGTTTTTGCATGTTCAAAGCACTCAAATCTTGAGAGTGGATAGTCCTATTTTTTTTCAAACATCTTTTTTTCCTACCAAATGTGCACCACTCCTTTTAAAAATTAAAGAGGATTTAAACATTAATGATTAGAAGGGCAAAAGGACTTGAACTAATGATTTTTTTTTTTATAATCAATTTGAATACATTTGGTTCAAACATGTTTTTGACCCTAAAAATTATGGATTTTGAAAATGTGGTATTAACAAAAGTTGTTCATATTTATGTGATAAAGGGCATGAATACATAATATATATGATAAGAAATCAATTTGTAGTCAAAATGTATTTATATTTAACATGAAGTGTTAAATTAGATGTCCAAAACATTAAATTATAAATTATAAACCAATGTAAAAATGACATGTGTCATGTGCACCTTGGAAAAAAACTTTTACCTTTGGTGCCCTTGGTTCCTTTGACCATGTTTTCACCCATTAGAGTTATTGTATCATGGTGAAGATGGTTTTACATCATTCAAAAAATACCCAAATCCATCTTCGTATTAAATTTTTCATCATGGATGTTAAACCATTATAACCATTATAATTACTTTAATCATAATAATCACGATTGAGCCAAAAGTTTCTCCCTAAATCTTGCATTGATGCAATAATCTCTTCCTATGGGTAAAGCCAACAAATTACAAAAATCTAGGAAAAAACATTATACAAAAATGCACAATAGTCTTTTGTTAAATCATAGTTCATTTTCTCAAAAACAATTCACCTTAACTAGTCTCATAAAGAAGGCCCATCAAGTAACAATGCTTTATCATGCATGTATTGCACCTAATGTGGACCCCACCTATTTGAACAACAAGTTTACAATGGGTTTTCATTGGTAGTTCATCCATAAAGTTCCATCCATGATGCAAGATATACCCATATTGCAAAGTAATAGCCAAGGTTGTTAAAACCAATGTGACGTGCCATTTTTGTGTCGGTCATCATGTCATTGTTAGTTTGTTGGGGTCAAACTAACATTGGCCAAATGTTCTTAGAATAAAAATATAATTACGATTATTGTACATATAAGTTAATTATTAATTAATTAAATCATTATTTATAAATATATATATTAATTCATCAATAAATCATTTTGCAACCAAATTTTGGTTGTTGGACATTGATTGGGTTGTGGACTAATTGTGATTAAAAATCCTTGTTGGTGAGATGGTGACTGAAATTAGGTTGCCATTTTTCAATGGTCCTAATTTTAATTTTTTTTTTCATTTATAGCTAGATTTAGGTTGCCTAATTATGACCAAGGTGTGGACTAATTGACAAAAAAATCTTAATTGTTGAGATGGCAACAAAAATTGGGTTCCCATTTTTTGATGATCCTAATTTTGTTTTTAAAAAAATTCGTACTAACAATTGAATTAGGTTGCCAAGCAGGGTGTGGATAGGTCAACCAAAAAATTATAACCATTGAAATGGCACTTGAAATTTAGTCACCACTTTTTAATAATTAAAAAAAATTTCAATTTTTTTTTCCGCACTGGCAACTGGATTTAGGTTGTTGGACTATAACAAGGGTGTGGACTGGTTGACCAAAAAACCATGGCCATTAAGATGGTGACCAAAATTAGGTTGCCATTTTTAATGGTTTAGATTTTTTTTCAACTTATTTAACCATAGGGTTTTTTGATGAAAGTTCTTCCTAAGTCCATTATCACCTAAAAAACAAGGGGAATACTTTTTGTAGCGTGCACATCCCCATTGTTGGACATCCATGGACTGAAGTATGTTTTTGAAACTTTTATTGAAACATGACAATTCTGATTCAAACATTCTTCTTTTTCAAGATCTTAACAGACATCTAAGTTCTATGGCCTTAATTCTATGGATCACAAAGGATCAGACACTCATCTTGATTTTCTTCTCTAGGAGTTAACAGGTTGTTTTATGTGGCTAGTAGCTCATACCTGACAATAAAATCCCCATAGAATATTAATTTTACTACTTCAACATGGTTCAGTCTTAAAAATTGGACAAAAATTTAGGGACATAGTTAGCTAGTCCAAACATCATTACTTCTTAGCATCCCTTTAGTCCTAAAAACCTCTGGAGCTCCCATAAGACAGTAGATACTCTTTTAAGAACAAAATAAATTCCATACCTAGTTCAAAATCCCCAGAAACATCATGCATGAGATGCCACACAACCACTCCAGAAATCCTAAACACGCTCATCCTCTTCCTTGTGTTGGTCCCTATAGAAACACATGTAACAACTCTAGACCTTTTCTTGACATTTTTAGCACAACGGAAGTTTTCTCGTTAGGATTCTTTTCATTTAATCCTCTTGATCAAGTTCTGCTTCTACCGATTTACAACACCCCAAAATCAAAATCAAACCACACTTTTTTAGTCCTCCAAAAAAATCTAGCAATTTAACTTCTCTTTCATCAGCCCCCAAAACCACCACAAAAAATGATCCCCTTAAGTCCTTCCTCAGCTTGCCTCAAATATCCTCCTCATCACCTCATCTCCTTGCTTCCCCAAAATCCTCCTTGCTAATCACATTATAGAAATTTGATCCACTAAGCTTTTGAAGAGTTCTCATTGGGCTGTTCATATTTTCTTCCATTTTAGAAACTATCTTAGCTATTTCTTTCATCACAACCTGCCAAACCACCAAAAACACACACAAAAAAAAAACATAGTAGATTATTTTATTTTATTTTCTTTAGCACCGTTGAAGCACTGTGCTGCCATCAGTCCGGCCACAGTCTAAGTAGCCTTCATCCAAAAATAGATGACATTGTTTTTAGGTTACACCATATTTGCATTGACAAAGTTGCCCTTAAGTTGGAAATCTGTAACTGAGTCCCCTTGACAATTGCATGTGACATTAAATGCTTGTAAAAACTCATTGCCCAATTTGCATCTCTTGAGTTGGTTAAACATACTCTGTCCTGGTGATGTATAATATCAAATTTGTGGAAGAAGATTGAATTGGCGGTGTTTCTATGACATGAATTCCTCAACTATGCACCCTTTGGCAACCTGTCCCTTCTCATTTTTGTAAATAGGAGATCTATCAATAATTGGGATGGATTGGACTATTAGTGACAGATTTTTTCCCAAATGCTGTGATCTCTGCTTACCATCATATGTTATGATCAAGTTCTTCCTATACTCCTTAATTATCTGGCTAGAGCCTGACTTTGTGCTTCTTGCAGAATGTATGAATGAGTGACCACTGTAAGTGGTAGTTCACAATAGCCTTCACTTTCTGATGATTGTCACACCATGCAAAAAATTCCAAAGTCCATACTCACCTTGTACAACATGATGATTTTCATGGCCTAACATAGAATCATTTGGCGTGGGTTGCTTCTTCCTCTTGGTTATAAAACCCCATGATTCAAGAATTTCATAGATTGAAGCTTCCCATCAGTATTGTGATGGAACTGTCAAGCCTTTTGGCCCTCCAAAGGCTTCAAGTCCTTCATAATTGTCAGAGTCTTCTGATTCTTCTGAATCTTCCAGATCTTCAAACTCCTTGAAATCTGCATCTTCTTCTTGTCCAAACTCTAAATCTTCATCTCCAAACTCTTCGGCTTTGCCTTCACATGTATCAAAAACTTCC
>Ga0209611_10014373_pt1 | contig 10589 bp, 4 predicted proteins | sample S1TSphgellanicum_3_FD_187693 | JGI IMG/M metagenome (GOLD analysis project Ga0209611, IMG submission 187693) | Host-associated microbial communities from peat moss isolated from Minnesota, USA - S1T2_Fc - Sphagnum magellanicum MG (SPAdes) (version 2) | ecosystem: Host-associated > Plants > Peat... | reverse complement strand
AACAAATGAAATGAGTTACATACAATGTGATTTGTAATGTGATTGGGTGTACAAATTTTAATGCCTCAACTTGTCAACTTGGAATGCCCCATCTCTTGATAACCAACCCAGTTACTTCCCTTGGCATGGCACCTTTGTGCAACCCAACCCTAGTGCCCCTTTTCTTACCAAGCTCTTTTATTGCTTGCCCCCCACCTCACTTCCCACCTCCCAAACCTTCTTTGGAGAACTCCACACCCCCAACAATCTCCACATCATTATCACAAAAATGTCCATCCTTGAGCAATTGGAATTTTTCTTAGCAACACAACATGCTTCCTCGGGCAACCGCCAAGCTTTCAAGGGCACATGTCCATTCCTTTGGGCACACGTGTCTTCCTTGGGGCATTTATGCCCTCCCCTCTTTCATCAAGACCTTCCACTCCCTACAAAACCTTTTGTTCCACATGAGGAAACATTGATATTTTCTAGGACTATTTGACCTTCTTGATTTGTTGAGAAGTCATCAAAGAATGTGGAGTTTTGAATTTGTTGGGGCAAATTGATAAATTTAATTTGTAATTGAACTTTTTTTTTACATCATACTCCCTAGGCAAAAAAAGGTGCATTCTCCATTGTTGATTTGCAAATATCAATTATCAATCATTTCTTCAAAGGTGTATTTTATATTCACATAAATGCACACTCAATTCATCACCATTCCAACAACAAATTTGTCTAATAATGACTTCTACCCAAATCAATTTCACTATCAATTTGGTTTGAGGTTTTAACATTGATGACTATTATTTATAACTAGATCATACGGACAAATTTGATATTTCAAAAAACTACCTAGTGATTTCAACCCTTTGATCTTTGAAGAATTCTTCCCATGGCATCATAATTCCCACTTGCCCAATGCATGCCTTTTCATCTCTTGAGGACATCGTGTTATTGTGTGCTCGATGTTGTCATTGCATCCACTTTGTATTCACACATCAACATTGAGTTTGCATTTGTATTCTTTTTCATCATTTTTGTTATTGGAACATTTGATTTTCATTTGTATTATTTTTCTTCATCTTTATTGTTGAAATTTCTTGTGTACACAAATTATTCCTTGCAATTTATTTTAATTTGTTACAAATCATTTTCATGTTGAAATGTAGGTCTTTTTTGCCATTGGAATATTTGATTTCCATTACATTGTTCTTCTTCATTTTTATTATTGAAAGTTTTTGCGTACATGAGGTTGTATCTTGCAATTGGTTTTAATTTGTTGCAAATCATCTTCATGCTTAAGTGTAAGTCATTTTTTTGCCATTGGAACATTTGATTTCCATTTACATTGTTCTTTTTCATCTTTGTTGTTGAAATGTCTCATGTATACAAATTCATTCATTACAATTGGTTTTGGTTTGTTACAAATCACATTCACACTTAAACATAGATTACATTTTCCAAATTTCTTGTTTATTTTTTGCAACATTATGTATCTTTGTCATCCATTTTTTTTGTGAAAATATTTTCAGCCATGTTGGATGACAATAGTGATGGAAGCAAGTCCTTGATGCCCTCATGCCCCGTCAATTGTCCAATCACTCCAAAGCCCCCAAATTTAAACATGTTGCATTTCTAACATATTGGAACAAGAAAGGAAAGAACACAAAACATTGTTATTCAACACATTGGTACTATTATAATACACTTTGAATATGTGATCAGCAAAATTGCAAAGACCAATAAAAAGTTCAAGGAACAACCAATGTTGCCAAAAAATAAAAAACAAACCAATCACAAATGCTTGTATTGCAACAGATTGTGGGGAAGCAAAGTAAAAATTGAATTGACATTGATTACACACATTGTGTGACAAGGCAAGGGCCATCAAAATCACAAACCTTACTTCACTATTGCAAATGTTGTGAAGGAGATTTCACAAACCATATTAAGTGGCCTAGGCATCTAGGGAGTAATCAAGACTTGCAACTTGGCAAAGCTTTAGGGAAGCACATAAAACATGATAGTAATCCTAGAACTTCCCATTCAATCCATCACCCATCAAGAACTTGTAGTTTTTGGTTGACTTCCACAAGTGACACCCTTCCTATGCTTGTTTGGCCTCCTAGAATTGAATGTTTGAGCAATGGACCCAATGAATAAATTAACAACCAACACATCAACAAAAGGGGATTCACAACTACAAACTTGTTTTGCATAATCAAATGCATTTATTCATTCCTTTAAACAATTGTGGAATGAATATACTATGTTGTTTGTGTGCACCTTGCAACATACAAAGGCAATGGAGGAAACTTCAACATTAGTAGGAACAATGATAGAAGGAAGTCACCCACACAACAAATCAAGTATGACCAACTTGATCAATCAATTATGTTTAGAAAAATCCCAAAATGGTTTAGAATGCCCAAAGTAGTCTTTTAGCACCATTTGTTGTTAGTTGTGGCTAATTATCATGGAAGGATGAGAATTTAGTTAGGAATTATGCTTGTTATGGTAGATGTCAAATTTGTGCACTTGAATTTAATTACCATTCATGGATGGTATAGTCTTTCCCTTGCTTGCCAATTTGTTTTTATCAATTATTGTGTTTCTTAGAAATCATGACTATCCCAAATATGAACAATTTTGTTGTTTTCTTGAGGGGAGTTTGTTAAGGACAAAGTTGAGGCCTTATTTTCTATGTTTCCTTGGGGTTGAACACCCAACTTAATAATTGTGGAGATGGATTGGTATCCCCAAAACGGCCCCAAGGAAATGAATTGGAAATCCCTGAAGAGACATTTCCCATGAAGATGGATTGATCTTCTCAAAATTTCTATTCAATCTTCTTAAAGTCTTTTTATGGATACTAGTTTCCTTAAGGATTAAAAATCATTTAAACAATTGTTTCAAATCATTTGAATCAAATATCTAAATACATGTCCTTGTTTTGTTGCAAACAAATGTTTTTTCAAAGAGGTTTGGAGAGGAGGTTACCATGAGCTATCAAGCCTGAAATGCACAATGTACTTTTGTGAGATTTAGAAAAGAGATGGACAAATGTATGGCCTACCTCAAAAACAATTGGGTGGGCAATTAATCGAATGGGGCATTGAAGTTATTCCATGGTGTTCATCCACCCCCAAAACATATAGTGTAAGGGACAACATTCCATAGTATGTAAAAGGAAAACAATAAATGAATGAATCCATTTTTAACATTGGAAAAATGATTTGGGAAAAATTCAAGAAATGACCAAGAACTTGACATTGGAGTCCATGTATAAATGCCTATAAGAATAATTTTTCACAATCCCACTACTAGAAACCAACCCAATAATGGCATGCATTCTAAAACAATTAGGATTGAAACTATTAATTAATTCTTGGGATGGGTTCGATGGCCTTGGCATTATGGTCAAATGACAACTAATATAATCAAATTGTTGCATGTAAAACTCCTTTGCAACTTTGGAGGTTAAATGGACTTTGCCACCTTCCATAATGATTTTGAATTTATTTGCCAAAAATGTAAAATCAAACACATACTTGCAAAAGGTCAACTTGTAAAACCAAGTTTGTGGATTGATGCAACTACAACCACTTTGGGAGTGGGCCACAAAATATGAAGAATTGTGGCATGAGTTATGGTTAAGGGGCCCTTTCATGGATTACATTTTAGTTGGAAAATCATTGAAAGGACAATGATGATTCATAAATTTTTTAATATCGAGCATATGTATGTAATCTTTGTAAATCACCGAAACCAAGATAATCCTTTCTTTTATTTTTATTTGACCAACTCCCCCCCAATAAACAACTTCATCTACTTATAAAAGTTTCCTTGGATCTTGTCAAGGAAATGGAGTTGTTTCCCAAGGTTCTTACGGAGATTAGTTTATTGAAAGATTTATTCATCATAAAATGTGATGAATTTACATGGGTATTTGTAATGCAGATATTTTGACACAACCCACTACCTTATTTTATGGGAGCAAATCAATGTTGTAATGACCGTTATGCAACTTTTGAACTATCATTTAGAGATAGAATCATCCACCTAACATCTAATCCCAATGCTAAGGGATAGAAATATCTAAACTAATTAATGCAATAAACATCTTAATAATTAGTAGTTACTAGTGGTAGACTTACCATCTTTTACCAAAAGGATGAAGTTAGTGGGATTTAATAGTTCATGTTGTTGCTTGGTTGGCTATAATTCACCCAATCTCCTAGGAGATTTCTAGGAAGGGATTAGGATAAAGACCACATTTTCATGGGGCCAATGTGGGCATTATGTGACTTTTTGGAGAATGAGGATTAGAGGAGGATTTAAAAAATTCCTATGGCATTCAATAAGTTTGGAATCTCTTGGAGAAGTGTCTGGTGTAACACTATAAAGGAGGGAGTAGTTAGGAAATGTATTTGTACATATGTGTTATTTTAATGGAAAATGGTTGAAAAACCTTCATGTGTTTTGTGTGAGTTTATTTTATTAAAATATGCAAAAAAATATAGTTTGAGCTTACATTATGTGTTGTTACATTTTATATAGTAACTCTATGTTTCTTTTACAAAATGGAGTAAAAATGTATGCGAAATTTTAGTTTTTAGAAAAGGAAGTCATTGGCTGCCATAGGAAGGTAACAACTAGTATGTGGTAGTAGGAAGGGGGAATATTTGAAGGTTGAAATCCATGGAATAGATGTGGCTATTGCAAATGGTAGGCAACAACCATGAAAGGGTACAATGGCTATAGATGGCAAGTAGCATTGGGAAGTTTTTCTAGGGTATTGCAGATGGTAAGCAATGTCACCAAAAGGTTTGTTGGTATTGCAGATGGTAAGCAATGTCACCAAAAGGTTTGTTGGCATTGTTAAGGTGGGATGTCAACTAGGGAAGGCCTGCAACCCCACTGGGGCAACATTCAAAGGCACTAAAGGTACTGTAGAGTTTTAAAGAATAGTTAATTCTCAATCACTTTCATTTTTCATGTTTACTTTCTATATTTTCTTCCTCTAGCACTACAAGAATAACCTATAGACAAGATGGTAGGTCTATCCTTAAATGATAGACCCTACCTTAGATTTTATTTTTTTTGGTGTGAAATCTTAATTATTACTTGAGTAGTTGTAGTAGAATAAACAAATGAGGGTAGTTTCTTTTTTGGAATACTTTGGCCTTACATCCTTGAGGACGATAATGTTCAAGAGGCTACAATTTCACCCCTTTACACCACCCACCTTCCACGCATCCATAATCACCCCATGTGCCCAAACAAAATGTACATTCACACCAAGCAAGGTCACCTTCACATAACACATAAAGCCTTAAAAAATATCAATTGATTAGATGATGTGCTAAAAAAGTTGTCATCCTAATGAATATCCCAATGTTGAGCAAACCTTGGGGAAATCAATGCCATTGAAACTCAACATCACCCTAACAAGATGCAAATTGATACCCTAAACATGGAATCTAAGGGTATTGGATTTTGTCTAGCATCACCTTTTGGGCAAGGCTACCAAAACCCCATGCAAATGCAAATGCATTCTTGGAACAAAAAATGGGTCAGGAAGAGGCTAGGGAAGTTGGGGAAAAGGCCAAGGAATAATATTTTAAGGTTGATGTAAAAATGGAAAAGGTCCCAATGAGAGGAAGGGCAATAGTGACAAAACCTTATAAGTGAATGATGTAAACATGGTGGACATTGTCCATGAGGAATGTGTGGTGGAAACAATTTTCCAAAAGGAAAATGTTGATGGTCTAACATTTATTTTGTGGTTTAGGTGGCCAAAAGTGTAACAATTATGGTTGCTACTTGAACACATGTTTGCCCAAGTTTAATTGAAAGAGACAATCTTCTACAAATGTTGTTTGGATTGGAATGCCATCCACATTACTAAGGTGAAAATCAAAGAGGACATTGCCAAAGAAAATACCATGAGGATGATTCCTAGGAAATATTGGGGAAAACATTATTAAAGAGGAAAATGAACACTAGAATAAATCTTATCATTTACAACCATTTTTTGTGCAACTATGTGCGATTCAATGTTGCATGTGAAGTTATAAACAATTGCTTATGCAACTACTTTTCAAATTTAGATGACTCACGATTTTCCTACAATTAAGTTGTGATTATGACCCATTCCATTTTTCCAATGGGTTGTTTACTAATATTGTCTTTGTATTTTTTATAATATTGCATCACAAACTTAACATCTCATGATTTAGTAAATCGTGTAAAATTTGTTCAATCATAATTCATATGTTTCATGTACTAATATCATGTATTAAAAACACATTTGAAGCATTGATTTATTAGAAGATGTGAAATTTGTGTGACATTTGTTCATTCATAGGTTTGTACTTCATCCATCAGCACAATTATTCGGGTGTCAAATGTGTTTTCAACGCATGTTGTTTGTGCATAAAATGTACGAACCTATGAATAAACAAACTTTGCATAATTTTCATTGCTAATTCATCACATGCTAAATTTGTGACATGTATATACATTTAGTCACACATGTAACTAAAATAATCATATGATAGTTACATAATGTCTTTAAACTACCTAGGCCACCTACTAAGTACTTAGGTACTTACTTATTATGAGCCTACCAAGTATTTACCTCCTACCAACTTTGTAGGTACCTACTTCCTATCCAATTAACTACCTATTTACCTACCTCTAGTTATTTATTCACTCACAAACTTACCAAGTTTCATAGGTTCATACAAAAATCACTTGAATTGCATGTTATGGTTAATATGAACAACATCACAAATTTAGCATCTCACGATTTAGTAATGGAAATCATGCAAAATTCATTCATTTGTAATTCTTACATTCCATGCATTGATATCGTGCATTGAAAACACATTTGACACATGGATTTAGTGAAAGATACAAAATTCGTGTGACATTCGTTCATTCATAGGTTTGTATTTCATTCGTCAACACATTTATCCATGTATCAAATGTGTTTTCAATGCATGATATTTGTGTTTAAATTGTACGAAATTATGAATGAACAAACTTTACAAGATTTTCATTATTAATTCGTTGCATGTAAAATTTGTGATGAATATTGTACGTATTCAATATTTTAAATATCAAAACATATAAAACATTATTTTTGAATGACATACATGAATGTTCATGTTTAATACATAAAAATTACATAATTTTATGTAAAATTACATCATGGTAATTGCACAATTTTAGTTAAAATGTAAATCGTATGTACTTCACATTGAAACATCATAAATAGAAAATACACATTCTTTTTTAAATATAAAAGTAATGTTATATCTTTTGTGCCATTTTTACACTTTGAAACCTAAAAATTTTGCATAGACATATTGTGCTACAATGTTCTATTGAAATTTCATAATATTGGGAATTGTGATATATATACCTACTTAATAAATACCCACCTTTCACCTACATACCTACCTAATACATATTAACTTCCTTACTTACCTACTAGTTAATAAGTACCTACATACCTATTAGCTTACCTACTTACTTATTGTGTACCTACCCCCTATTTACCTACCAATGTAATTTTATGTACATATTTCATACATTTATGCCTATTACATAAATGTTAAATATTTACTTACATACTAGTATTTACGTACTTACCTAGTAGTTATCTACCTCTTACCTATTAAATATTAACGTGTTGTACCTATTTATTTGTAGGTCAGTAGGTATGTGAAATACCTAGTAAAAACCTAGGCTACTTAGTAGGTAGGCTAAGTAATAATATGTAATAAAAAATAGTTACAACTAGGTTGTAATTAAGTTACAATTAAAGTTTTATCCTATATTGTTAATATTTTCCTCTTTCGAGTTTGTAAACTATATGAATAAGTTGGCTACATGTAATCAATACATTCAAATTTATCAATTGTCATATGGGAGGCGTTGATCAAATAGGTTCCACCCTAAAAGGCTAATCTCAAAATAAAATAAAATATTTTAATTTAAAAAATCTTATGACTTAGACCTATGTACCTAATTTATGCCTAAGTACCAATCTAGCCTAGGCCTACTCAACCCAACTTGCCTAGGCTAAATGCCACCAAAGCTAGACCTATGGCTAGGTGGCCTAAGTCCCACATGGGCTATCACAAGTGGTCTAAAGTTAAGTTAGGCTAAGTTTAACCATAGATGATTAAATGTCTTTTACAATTGTTATTGGGTGGTCATGTGGTAAGTAATGGATGGTGGGAAACTTTTTTTAAAAAAATTCATTAAAATGCAATAAAAACCTAAATTTTGACACATGTCTTCTAATGGATCATTATTTGATTGCCATGTCTCAAATTTGTATTGGTGCATGTTGTAATTACATCATAGTTGTAAGTATAATCGCAAGAACACATCTAAATATGTATATACAATTCACATACATGTATTTTTTAGTGAAAAAAATCACTCGTTGTTTATAACTAATGGTTGTTAATGACTTTTCATTTGTTAATGTGCAATTTTTTAGTTGCAAGTGTCACTTGTAACTAAATATTAGTTACAAACAACAATTTTTTTATTAATGTTAGGTAGCTTAAACACACTATTATAAAAACATGGTTTTATGATTGGACATTTTTTATAAGGTTAAATAGCTTAATGTAACATGAAGTAAAACAAATTAAGGTAGAATGGCCTAGAATTTTAAAAAACCCAAAAAATCGAAAATAACTAGGGTAAATTATCTTATAATATTATAAATAAATAAAAATAATCTAAAATAATTTAAGATAAAAAACCTAGAATAACAAGAATAACTTAGGGTATAATACTTAAGAACACTAGAAGAAAACAAGTTTTTTTTTACTACAAAAAATGGTCAAAAGGTACCCCAAATGGCCCCTGTTTGATTTCACCAATGTGCCACTTTGGAGAAGTCATTTTGGATTTAGCCATGTTGACTAGGTATTTTTATTGGATTTGTTTACTATCTTTTTTACTAGTCAACAATATTTTGATAACAACTATATATGATTTAGTTTTAAAATAATAATAAAAATATTTTAATTATAATTATTATATAGTAACTATAATCCTATTTATTTATCTGTTAATTAATAAAATTAACCACCTACATTACCTAATAATTAATGTAAATACTTATTATAATAATATACTTTCCTACCTATGTTATTTAGTCTAGGCCCCTTAAACTAGGTAGCCTAGGTTAGGTGGCCAATTTTAAACCTACTTGTTTAGGCAACTTAGGCTAGTTATCTAAACCACATAAACCAAGGTAACATAAGTAACCAATGTTGTATGTGTGAGGACTTAAAGTCCTCACCTCCACTTTGGGGAGTCAAGTCCTTACCATTGGATTACCACCTCAAAAGTTGAAAACATTTGTCATCACATTGTAATAAACTTTATTGATTTTTTTGTTTTGATGTACGTATTGTAACATTCATCAATGAACTTCAACATTTTTGTCTTACTTATCTAAGTAGGAGGTTATACCATGTACCAAATATTTACCTAGATAACATGTAGGCACCTACACCTAGTAGGTTACTACATGTTATAAACTCAATTCATGAATAATTAATAAAAATAAATAGCAATGATTGATTAATATTAATTAATTAATTATAAATAATAAAAAATGATTAATAATTTATTATTTCCCATTGATTAATAAATATTCAATATTCAATAATTTTTATTAACTATTAAATTTTAATTATTCAATATAAATGACTGATTATTGAATATTTCCTATGAAACATTAAATATTAGACATTAAATAATAAAAATTTAATATTAATTTCTATTTTAAATTAATGGTTATTGATTATTTATTAATTATTGATTATTGATAATTGATTATCTTCTATTTATTACTAATTATTTATTATTTACTATTAATTATTATGAATTACTATAAAATATTAAGCAAATAATTAGATAAAATTGATCATTCAATAATAATAATTAATCAATTAACAACTTGATGGATAAATTAGCTATTGGTAATTAATTAACATTTATTTGGTGACTAATTAATTATATAAAATATTAATAATAAATTATCGAATATTAATTATTAAATATTAAATATCAGCTAATTAATGTAGTAAGTTTAAGTACCTACATGTGCCAAAATGTAACATGTAGGTAACTTATTAAACTTTTTAAGTACCTATTAAGTATAATATGCTTAATTTAAACCTACTAATTATGAACTTAGGTTTGGTACATACCTTATCCAAAATAAATTTTTAAGTTAAATAATCAAATTAGTATGGTTGATTTGATGAATTGTTAAATTAGAATGGCCAATTTGACTAATTGTAAATTAGAATGGATATTGAATATGGCCAATTTGAGTAAACCTTGGTCATTTTGATGGATTTCTAGTTTTTTTTAGCAGACGTTTGGTTTGTTGCATGGTCAAAAATGTCACTTTAGTTAAATGTTTTAATCAAAAATAACTCGTGTCTTTCATGCCCCATGACATTAGTCAAAACAACCATCCCCCTTGGTCAATGTGAACATTTTCATCAAGTTGAACCTTTTAAAAAGTCATGTTTTCTTATAGTGGAATAACCTAAGGA
>Ga0209611_10014372_pt1 | contig 10590 bp, 7 predicted proteins | sample S1TSphgellanicum_3_FD_187693 | JGI IMG/M metagenome (GOLD analysis project Ga0209611, IMG submission 187693) | Host-associated microbial communities from peat moss isolated from Minnesota, USA - S1T2_Fc - Sphagnum magellanicum MG (SPAdes) (version 2) | ecosystem: Host-associated > Plants > Peat... | reverse complement strand
CCAATGTCCAATCCTTTAATTAACATTACGACATCACCAAAGCTGGTATTGGGAGTTGCACAAGTTGAGATTGTAACAAATCATAGGGAACCTTTGGATGAAGATGATGATTCTTCCAAAAAAATGTAATTCTAGGATGCCATGAATTATTCTTATTGGAAAACCATATAGTGAACAAAGGGGTAGACCATCCCTAATTAGAGATGGTGGTGGGCTTCCTATAGGTGGACAAAATGTACCTATAAGCAACAATGGTGGGAGACCTTTTCTTGTTGGTGGTAACGGTCCTTAAAGAGGTAGTGGTAGTAGTCTTCCAAGAGGCAATAATAGTTGTCCTCCCAAAGCTGGTGGTAGTGAAACCCCAAGAAACCAAAATCCAAGATCATACATTACAAGACCATGAGGACCATGGATAAGGCCTACTTGGAATTTGTGGTACCCTTTGTGGTATCTTGTCCAATCACCTATAACACCAAATCCTCCGCCAAGTAGGAAATTTTTACTATATCCCATCTACATTATAAGGATGGATCATGATGCACATGTATGAGTTTTTCACAAGGCCATTTAAGCCAATGGGGAGAAGCATGATGTAGATATTATCAATTTTTTTTGTTTTATGCTTCATGATTCCATATCTAAATGGGGAGATAATTTTATGGGAATTCATTTAGTTTGTAGATTTGAAGAACTAAAGGTTGCATTCTATAAGTGTTACTAAAAAGTACAAATGGATGAATAAGTGTACATGGCATTATGAGTGACAAAACAAGGTGGAGACGAGAAGGTGGAAGTATACTATGAACGTATACTAAAACTAGCAAATCGCCTTTAGCATCAAGTAGACGACAATTTGCTAACCATTTTTTTTCAAATAGGATTGCAACCCCTACCTCCGGATATCCATAGCGGGGATGAAAAGGGACACCTTGTTTGAACACAAGGAAGCTATAGTTACTTGTGAAGAAAATATGGGAAACACCAATGAATATCAAAAATTGCTAGAACCACCAACCAAGTAGGAAAAGGTTGTTGAAGGAAAGTGGATAGATGTGATTTACAATCAATGCAATAAACCAGGGCATTCCAAGGAACGTTGCCATTGGAATCTAGACAACTTGAACAACAAACTTAAAGATAAAAAGGAGGTAGCAATGAATGGAGTTTCGACCTAAATTGGTGATGGTACAAGAAATAAATCCAATAACAAAGGAGGTTGTGAAGAAGCAAACAAATCCAATTCCATCATCTATTGGTGCTTCATTTGTAATTCCATCGAATATAGAATCTACGTCTATCTTCATAAGGACATAGCTTATACGATGTTTAGGGGAAATGCAATGGCAATTACACCCAAGAAGGAAGACATTGTTATGAACATGGTCTTGGTAGTTACCATCCACAGTCAAATACCCGAGAATATGGTATTCAAGGAGAAAGAACTTCACAAGAACAAAAGTTTGGCCAATTGGCAAGAGGAGGAAAAGTTTCAATGTTCATTTGAAGAAGCTATTAAAAACCTACAATTGAAGGAACCTCCAAGGGATTTGCCTAAAGCCAGTATACAAACTCTTGTTAAAACTAACTTCATTGGGAATTTTCGTTCAATACCAAAAACCAAGTTACCAGAGCTTTAGGAACTTCTAGTGCTATTGGAGATATCGGTGTTATTGGATCTACAGGTGTTACTGGAGCTATCGGTGCTACCGAAACTACCATAACATTTTTTTGATTTTGGAATAAATAAGTTAGCAATTGTTGGAGAGTAAGCATACCCTCACCTTGAGTCAACTTTTCAAAATCATTCTAGACTCGAAACAATATGTTGCTACCAAACTTGCTCCTAGGAAAAAAAAAAACATTGCAATATGACCCAATCCAATTATTGCTTTGGTGGTGATTGATTCACACATGGTTGTGATATAGGTCCAAATGGGCAAAAACATAGTTAAAAACGTCATATTGGATGGAGGATTTGGTGTTAACATCATGATGGAAGAACTCTGTAAACTATTAGGATTGCCCAATCCTAAACCAACACCAAATACACTTTGGATGGTGGATCAAATCATCAACAAACCAATTGAATTAATCAAAGATCTTAAAATCCAAATCCATGGGATTTTGTACATTGAGACTTGCACAATAATGATTATTGGACCAAGTTGAAGAACTTGATTTTGAAATTTTTCTTTTCTAAATGGATCATTACAAGATTAAATTGTTGATTCCCTCACTTTTTAAAACCTTGGCACTTTTACTATTATTTGGGTAGATTTTTCTATTTAGTGTCACTTTTGATTTTTTAATATGTTCATGATTGTAACTTGTGCTCCAAAAACTTGTAACTATGGACATTTCTTTAAATGCTTTTGTATTAATAGATATATGAAGCATTCCAATGCTAATCCATAATTTATACAAAATTCAAAATTCCTATAAATGTTGTGACCTCGATACATGATAAAATTTCCTTAAAAATAGAAAAATTAATCATTCCCAAGAAAGTTATTTATGTGATGAAGGTAATGCAAGTATATGTCTAGGAAGAAAACATCAATTTACAATTGTATGTAACCAATATTATCAAAACATTATTATATATATATATTTGAAAATTTGAATGCTTATATCACTTCACATCTAAAAGTTCTTGAGGTGTTTGATTCACAAGGTTCAAGTCTTTGATGCTCTAATTAAAAAGAACAAACATGAGAAGCTAAAGGTGTGTTCACACTTGGTGTTAGGTACTCTAGTGTTGAATCCTTTAACACCATACTAGTCATTTAAGACTCAAACTTATCTATAGTGAAAATTTTATGTTGACTAACATTCATTTAACATTAAGCTATCGCCCATTTAACATTGGGTACCACCTAGGATGCCACTTGGATTTTCATTTAACATTGATTTAACATCAAGTGTGAATGCACCATTAACACCTTTAAACACGATATGGTACTCCCACTCATTCTAGTGAAAAGACTCAAAAAGTGTCCTTGACCAATAATTAAAACATGACAATTCCTACAAAGATGATTTAAAAATTAACAAAGAAAGGTATGGGAAATATATTTAACCTTACCTTGTAAATATTAAGTGGATATAATCCTACATCTCATTTTAAAAGTAAGGATGTCCAATCTCTAAATTTTAATAATTAACACAAAATCAAAGAGAATCCTTAATAAATTGGAAAAATGGAATGTGTTTTAACTTAAGTAATTGCTAAATGTGAGTGTTATCCATTCTTAAGTGTTAATACTTCAAGAAAAAACCAAAAATGAGACTTTAAAAGAAGACAACAGTGTCTATAAGGCTCTTACACTAAACTTAGATTTAGATTGAGTTCAGATGGTGGGGTTATAGATCTAGATTCTTGTTTGCCAATTTTTGTGCTAAATTGAAAACCATGAATTATACAATGACTACTACACCAATTAAGAACTTTGGGTTTAGGGTTTAGAATAATTATAACTACCATAAATTTGATATTGTGAATCTTAGTGATTTTTAATGACAAATTTTGTCATTTTCTTGACTGAAAAAATTGGGAAAGTTTTGGACAAATGTTTTTTACTAGTGTAAATTTGACTATTTTGTTCTTTTTTGGGGAAATTTTCACTGAATGTTTTATGTGACAAAAAAAACTCCCTTGATTTTGATATTCTCATATTGTATTTATTCTTGGGGACAAAAATGTGGCAAGAATTTTGAAATTTGATTCAAATCAAGAGTTGTTTTTGCAAATGGATGTGACATCCCAAGAGAAGTGCCTCTAGAGAGTTCTTTTGCAAGTGAAGGAGGATGAATCTAAGTAACCAAAGGATGTGCAAATTCTAAATGTCATTGACGAAAAAGCAATGGTTATGGAATTATGCTAAATACAATAATGCTAGTTTTATTATATGTAATGTGCCAAAACAAAACAAGGTAAATACTTTATCATTGTATGCCCAACACGACAGCAACATGTTTTCAAAAACATTTATAGGTAAAATAACCATGTGCAATAATTATAAGTATCCTTAAGTTGTTCATCCACCACGTAGCTTTCTCAAGTTCATCGAATATTATTCAACAATAGAATTATCTTATTTATTCCGGTTCATTCATATCCCACTCCTCTTCATTCATCCATTGCCCAACTTGCTTGAATGACCCAATTGTCCAATTGCATTGCACATGCCAACATCATGTGACAAAATTTTATGTGGTAACGAATGGTTCGAGGTATCATTATCTTGTATGGAAGCTTGGATGGAAAAAAAATTATTGAAAAAAATTACACCCATAAGCTAAAAGTGTATCTTAGTTATCACCGACTAATTACACTTAACCCTAAATCAAGAGCATGGCCACAGTAACAAGCCATGTACAGCAGACATGTTCTCTCACAACTTCCACACCAGATCCACACAAAACACCGTAACAAGTCATGTACAGCAGACATGTTCTCTCACAACTTCCACACCAGATCCACACAAAACACCGTAACAAGTCATGTACAGCAGACATGTTCTCTCATAACTTCCACACCAGATCCATACAAAACACCATAACAAGCCATGTACAGCAGACATGTTCTTGCACAACTTCCACACTGGATCCACACAAAAATGTGACTGGCACAAACATTATTGCTAACACTGGAACACTGCATATGAATAAATACACAAAGGTTGTTCAAGGTTATGTATGTTTCTTGAAGACCTAACTTTGTAGACATAAGTGTAGTTGTGACACTCAAGAATGAAAAAAAATGACTTCAAAAGATGGTCTCACTTCAGTAGGATCCAAAGCCTCTGGGGTCACTCAGCATCTGCTAAATTGTTTCTTGTCAGTGTTCTACTCTGACAATCATGCTCATTTAGTGTTGCTCTATAAGAATCAATCCCTAACCTTCCCACAGGGGGTTGAACACAGCACTCTTGTTCAACCCTCTCTTTTATGCAATCCCAAACACAGTTTGGCACCTGATTAGCCTGAGTTCAGGTGGGAAGGAGATCGGTCAAACATGACACGCCACATGAAAGCACGTGAAAGCACCATTTCCAATTCTTGATGGGTCCAGTTTTCAGTAGGAAGATGCTGCAAAAATAACACCATATCCTGAAACTCATTTTGCTGTAGCTGATCTGACCACTGCAAACATGAACACGACAAATTCAATGAGGTCAAGGTCATTGAATGGTACCCAGTGAAGCACCCACCAGGTTTATGACACAGTTTCACCCACTGCGTTAGTGCAAAATGATGTACCTTCAAAACAGAGTGTTTAGAATTGATTCTATACCCCAAATATGATCAGTAATGTTCTAAATGCATAGCATCCTGCAGTGCAAATGTATTTCATTGACATGGACCCTAAAAACTGCCATAAGTCACAAGGGCTGAACAAGCGTCAAGTTAGTTTGTGATGTGAAATTCTCCTGTATAAAAAAACAGTTTATACAGCTGACTGGAATAGAAAACTGAATTAAAACATTACTCCAAGTAGCTTTTGGGCCATTGGTGTGTATATTTCAGTTCCCTTCTTCAGCAGCATGTACAACTTGTTACAAATTCTCAGTCAAAGGTGATGCTAGCATGCAATCAAGGATTGAAAGCTATTGCTTAGGGCTTGGTGAGGGTGCACTTACAGTGAGCAAGAAACTGGCACAAACATATATGAGGTACTCCGGGAAATTGTCAGCCTCTGATAGCCATGTGTCCCACAGTCGCCCAACTAATTGAAAAGGAATCTGAAGATGCAGCACAACATTTTAGTGTGTTCCACACAAATAACATATTTCCTGAATTATGGCTATGTCTGGGAAGGGCATTCAACAAATACTGGAAAATTCTACATGCTGGGATCCCTAAAATGAGAGCATTTAGATAGTTGTACCTCTCGTACGAGGAGGCAGTTTAACCAACGGAATGCAAACTGCAGAAACTCTAGTCCTTCCTGCTCCAAGTGCTTCACAACTGGCTCTGCGAACCTCAACACATGTAAGCAACTGTCTCTTCAGACTATAGTGATCCTTTGGTATGGGACTAAACACTAAACTGATGGGTCTGAAGGCCCATATGTCTCATACCCAGACTGTCCTCTGCCAAAAGAAGGTAGCAAGATGCATACAGGAAGGAGTACTACACATGAGGCAGAAAAAAAGATGGACTAAGTATATCAGAGTCTTAACAGGATTGAGGATGCACCATCAATACGACGCACAAGCTCCTTGAACCTGAAAACAAGGCGCTGGATTCCAGGCTGCGCAAATGTATAATGATCTTGGATGCCATCCAGCAATGCTGTTAGACACCACAGTGAATCTGCTTCCACCTGCATCCTCTCCCCCAAAAATGCAAAGTTTTCTTCAGCCCTTCACTTCCTCCAACTTGCTGCACACCAAGCAATTGCTAAATTTACTTTGTCAGGTGAAGAAAATGCCTGAGTTCCAACCCACCTGATAAATTGTTTCAGGTGAAAGTTTAGTGAAGTCCCAACTGTCCATGTCACCCTCCAAATGCTCCGACAAAAACACAACAAGGAATGGTGTAGCCAAATCATTGACTCCCTGCACATAGCCACTTGCAGGATGGCGTATCGCCCTGCCAAAGGGAAGTCTGTGTAATTACTTGAAAATCTCCTGAGCTCAGCAGAGAAAGGAAAGTTCTTGGCAGATGCTGATCTTCTTAATATCTAAAACAAAGCATCATCAAGAAGGAGAAGGATCCACTGAGAAAGATATGCATACCATATGTACAGAATGCGTGATAATGAGGCCTGAACAGCAATCTGTTGGAAGAATGGGACTTCAGGTAGTGTCCTGGGCACGTCCATAGATATCTACACCACATAACATCAGCTTTAACTCAACTCAAGCCTTCTTTCCCTTAGGTTTGACAAGAAGTTTATTTCTTAACTGTCTTTCATTCTCACAGACTATGTGCAATGCTATTGCCAATGCACTAAACAAAACCCACAAAATCAGCTGTCAGAAAAAGCCAACAAGTCAGAACCCAAACATCTGAATTTCACCTTGAACCCTGGTGACACATGGAATCAGGTGTACCTGGTGAAGCATCTCATTTTCATCACTGCTGCGATCATCATCTCCAATGTCATAATACTGTGAAATGCAATCCAAATACTCCTGCCGCTTCCTGGCAAGGGCTGCTTCTCTTCTATCTGCATTGGGTGGTGCATATCCCTTCACCACATTTACAGCAGTTCAGTTTCTGACCTGGTCAGAATGGAACATCATCTTACTTTTGAAGAAATGTTTTAACAGTGAAGCAGGAAAGCACTATGGGGAACAAAATTACAACATTCTTTGTTTTGCTGGATCAGGGTCCTCAACTATTGAAGCAAGATACAAACCAGTAAGAGGCGCCAGACAATGGGCCTAATATTGGGAGGCACACCACTCCACGCAAGCTCTCGCAAGGCATCTAATCCCCCCAAATCAAAAATCCATTACTCTGTAAACACTATAGAAAGGGAGGGGAATTGCGTGAAAGCAGGGTTCTGTGATTGTCAAGGAAAATGGCATTTGTACAGTCAAAGAAATATCCAGTTATATTTAGAGATCAGCACAGCTTCAAGATAGGATGAACCATAGTTTCAAATAGCAGCATGCCTCTGCATGGTACACCAGACACTGTTTGTCTTATATTGAAGCAACTGGAGGATTACTAGTCAGAATAATTCAGGGCAACAAGCATTCTCAGTTCTAGAACATGGACAAGTCATCTAAGCCATCACTGTGTTACACCTGCAGTAAAAGGCTTGCCAAGGTAATTATGAAGATTAAGACACATACCGATGTCAATAGCAGGAGCAGCCAGGATCTTTCTGAACCTCGCCACTCTGGCAGCATCTGTTGCTCTCCCACCAGTACACAACCTTGAATTACCTGCCGAGCCCCCTTTGCTTGCAGTGTCAAAGGGGTAACTGGGTGATGGCACTGAAACCTCTGGAATCTCATTGTTTGCATTGCTTGCAATACTCTGTCAAGCCACAGGACACCACTCCTGACTCACTAGTTCTGCCCCTACAGCCACAGAAGTAGCAGCCTTTTGCAGCACTTTGAACAGACTAAAGGAAGAATCAAGTTCTTAGGCAAAAATTATCCTACTCTGGCCAGGAGACAGACACATTCTCAGATAGAGAGGTTCAAAGATTGCGGCTCTCTAATAGCACCTGCCAGAAACCCTGCCTGCCCAGATGTCCAACACAGTTTTGCAAATCTGCAGTGTCACCTAGAGCATAGTCTTGGATACATGCAAGTTCAATTGATTTCACTCATTTGTCAAAGATTAATATTCTGGACAATTCTAAGGTTCACATGAGGTCAACTAGGTGAACCCTAACATAATCTGAGAATGACAGATAGGTTATATGGAAACCATAATTGAAAGTTTTGACACACTTCACTTGACCAAATAGCTGAAACAAGAGGCGGCTTGTCATTAGCAGTGATCTTGCAAAATTCAGTCTCTACTGGAGGGATGTCTCTGCTATAGTAAGCTGTTTCTGCCCATGTCCAAAAGCAACAATGTCTGATAAAAAGAGGTACACAGAACATATTATACTTTTGTATCAGCCACATCAACAACTCTGGAAACTCTAACAAGAGTGAAGATTACCTTGGATGTGGTCAGAGATTGGCGCCCACTGGGACTTGGACTGGAATCATCAGTGCCTTCCCTTCTATCTGAAGTTGACTGCCCTTCTGTAGAATAGCTTCGACCTAATATCCTCCCAACACCAAGCAACCTGCAACAAAGAAAGCAACAGAAACTTAAGAGAGACACAAGAAATGCTGGTGAGGAAGCCCTAAGCATCTGGACCAATGAAACTCCCTCCAAATGCCACACTATGTAAGGAAGCTCAATGTCTTGTCAACCAGAGCCCACAAGGTTTGCACATTTTGCATGACAACTAAAGCAGTGAAATTCCACAGATGTCAACAATAAAACATGTCATCAAATAATTCAACTGGCCAGATTTGGACACACAACCACTTTTGCAAGGCTCTGACAACAAAGCTGTTGGCATGATCTTTAACATACAAAATAGTGAGAAAGTGTGCCATTGGAAAAAACAGCACCCCATTGACCTTGAATTTGTGTTAAATTCATACAAATCAGGCAACAGACACAACACAAATTCCTACAAATCTACGGTAACAGATGCAACCAATTGAATGCAAAATTTGAGCAAGGGGAAGGAAAGAAAAATGCACCCAGAAACTTTTTTCAAAGTTTCACTGAGGGTTCGATCTATGCTGTTGACAGCAACTCGGTCTGTCTCATAGGCAGGCTTCATCTCTGCTGCTTCTTCCTGCTTTATTTCCTCCTCTCTGCAATTCATACGAGGAGGCAATGATTAGCACGGTCAATCATAGATATAGAGAAAACTGGAAATTTGGCCACTGGCATTGCATGAAATGAAATGAAGCTCTGTATGACATGCTAATGCTGCTGTGCTGAGCTGAACATGTAAAACTTGCAACAGTAAACTATGACTATATTTTGTTTCTGCAATAAGGTCCCTGGGTGTCAGAAACTAGTGAGACATACTGATGATGAAATGCTAAAATCTGTTAACCCTAGAATCTGTTGTTTTTCTGCAACAAGGCACATGGCTGTCAGAACCTGGTGAGACATACTGATGGTGAAAACCTAGAATCTGTTAACCCTAGAATCCGTTGGTTTTCAGCAACAAGGTACATGGCTGTCAGAAGCTCGTGAGACATACTGATGATGAAACCCTAGAATCTGTTCACAGCTGTGAGATCCGCCCCCACATACGATCGTGAATTGCACGGAGAAAAAAACCCAAATAAATCTTACCCAAAAACTGTGTTATATTCACAAAAGAGGCCCGATTACCAAAAGCAGCTCCGGCAAACGCAAGTAATCCATCAATCGTGCGATCTGAAAAAACTACAATAATAACACCGATGCACGAATTCTCACCAGGGGAGCTAACTGTTCAAGAGGCACCTGTAAAGTGCGAATCAAAAAGTCTCAAAAAATGAATTCAAGAATTCTTTGCTAAGCCCTTTTCATGTCTGTATGTCTGTCTGTCTCTTTTCCGAGCAGAAAATCCGAAACCAGAGGGTGCGGGAAAGAAAGAAAGGTGGGGAAAGAAAACACATACTGGGAAGTAGCAGATGATGAAGCCATTCGCACATCCGCTAACTTTCCTCAAAAACTTCCCTGCATTTGCGATCTCCAAAGCTTGAATCCCCGCAATTGACGAGAGAGAGACACAAAGAGAGAGACACAGACAACGCGCGGGCGAGCGAGCGAGCGAGCGACAGTGCGAGAGAGATTGACTGTGTACTGCTGAGCAAGAACGCCAGGTAGACAGTTGTGCCTTCGTGGATGAAAGTCCCGGTCGATGACGGAGGATGCATCTGCTCGTCCATGAAGGCAAAGTCTCGTGTTCTTAATATTAAATTCCTGTCAAAGTGAATTCAGATTAAATTAGTAGGGCTACCACAGTACTTAGTCTAGCGTTTTTTTAATGTGGTGATTTTTTTCCATTTTCTGGAAAAAAAAAAAAAAAAAACAAAAAAAAAAAAAAAAAAA
>Ga0209611_10014369_pt1 | contig 10594 bp, 13 predicted proteins | sample S1TSphgellanicum_3_FD_187693 | JGI IMG/M metagenome (GOLD analysis project Ga0209611, IMG submission 187693) | Host-associated microbial communities from peat moss isolated from Minnesota, USA - S1T2_Fc - Sphagnum magellanicum MG (SPAdes) (version 2) | ecosystem: Host-associated > Plants > Peat... | reverse complement strand
CAGCTCTTAGAGAAGGCCAGGTGGAAATGAGCTGATTGAGTTGAATCGATCACAAAATAATAAGAAGTAATTAATGTTCTAAGGGGTTTAATCTTCTACTTATTTTCTAACTGAAACAAAAAAGAACATGTTTCCTTTAGGGAGAAAAACAGGAAGAGAAGAGTAGTCTTCATAATGTATAAATTTTAAAGGTAAAAGTTAGTGTTGGTCTAGTGTGGGAAAACCATTGTTATAAACCCAGCTATTCAACTGGGCATAAGTTCCTTATCTGCAGGTAGTTGTGTGACCTAAAAGGAACTCTAAAGTGAAAAAGGTTAAGCACTTTTTGCCCTAAACTGGCAATTGATGGTGCAATGTAATTATTCATGACCACGCTGATCATGTGTTGCTCGAAATAGTGAATGCTTGTTTGCTTTGTTTTATGCTTCTAAGTTTTGCATTCATGGAAAGAGGAAAATGTGGGCACCTTGTTTGGACGAGGAGCTTGCTAGTTGTGTGGTTTCGATGTTTGTTTTTCATAATGTCAAGGTCCCAATTGGTGGATGGGATTGCTAAAGGATGAGGAGCTGCTGTTTTTTGAAGGATGGCGGCTCTATTAAGCAAGGGGGATTGGTGAATAAAAGATGAAAGAACTAAGTAGTCGATTTCTGGATATTTGTTGGTAGGGAGATAGTGATGGTGTAAGTTGAAATGCAAGAGAGATGAATGTTCTTTGTGCATATTATTGTTCTCCACAATTCCATTGTGTTGGAGAGATAGTGTACTACATAATAGTTTGTGTCATAGGCTAATGGTGAAAGTGATGCAGAACTTAAAGGGTTTGTGAGTGACACCTTTTTTGGCATTGTGCAAAGTGAGATGGGAATTGTGATATTGAGGGAGTGAGTGCCCTAGTTGGCATTATGGGATGGGAATCTATAGTAGTTCATTTGTTGTGGGTTGGGATTGAAACTCATTAATTCTTTGATGCCTAAGATCTTGGGATGATGATGATGGGATTCCTTGCTTGTGAAAACTTTTGGGATTTTAAACAAAATGGGGAGTGGCGATGCCATAAAGTAGTTTGCTAATGATCAATGAAAGTGACACCAAAATGTTTTCATTCACCTAAGCTTCAAGTCTTAGAAGTTAGGGTTGTGTAGATTAATGTAGTCAAGGTTGTAGGTTGTAATAGGTTTAGATAAGAGTACTAGAATAACAAGATAATGTTGATACCACTTTTTATGTTGACCCCTTTTTTTGGTATCAAAATAGGTTTAGTATGAAACAAATATGTAATAAGATGTGATGCAGTGTAGGGCAAGAATAACTGAATCATTTAATCATGACTAATTCAAATGAAAATACTTGTGTTATCAGGACTAATATTCAAGAAATTCATGAGTAGGCCCATAGAAATTTTGATGAACTAGCCATCTTAGAAGCCCCACAAGTTGGCTTAGTAGTATTAAGGATTGTGAGTTTTGGTGTGGTTACCGTGATAGGTTTTGATCCAGTAAAAGCACAAGTAGGTGACATTGCCATTAAAACCACGCACAATGGATTCATCTCCAAGACACAAACCTAGACCAAGATGCAGGATGGACCAAGTGGATGGTAGATTATAGAACGATTCCAATGCCAATTCCATTTCACAACATACTTTGATCTAATTTCTTGAAGATTGAAAAAGTACCCGTAGTGGGAGATATTTAAGTACCTCATTGTGTTAACTCTCCTGATCATTTTACCCATTTGTTTAACCTAGTGTTGAAGTATTATTTCAAGTAGCAAACAAAATTCTTAGAATTAAAGTTACTAAACAATTTTCATAATTGTTGTGTCGGAGACTGTGTCAAGACGCTGGACTCAATTTTAGATGGCAATTGGATAGTTCAAATGAACAAATATTTTCACTTACACCAATTACTTTTCAAGATCTTATCCCCATAGTTGAAAAAAAACAACATGAGTTCTTTGATAATGAAATACAGAAGCCCTTATTTGTTTGAATGGTGATCATGAATTTTAGAAATTGGAGTGGCATTTTATCATTTGATGAGATTGCATTTCCAAGGGAACCTAATGTTGGGATAATGGTTATCTGAATCATTGGATTCACATCAATAATCATAATTGGATTTGATCCAAGTATTACTAAAGTTGGAGACCTTGCAATTGGAGTAATGCAATCAAGATTTTTCATGAAAGTTGCATTGTGGATTAAAACCAAATCAAGGACTAATGGAAGGCAGTGGTCTTTTGTACAAACCCAACAAGCTAGGTTTTTTCACACTATCTCATGGCCCTTTGGAGAGTATTGAACAACAACAAATAGTTAGAGAATTGAATCCTTCTATGCCTAGATTAGGGGATATATGGGTTCCAATAGAAGTAGAAATAAAGTCTTGTTGTGTTTAGTTTTACAGACCTGAGATTGACAACAAGATTAGAATTGGAGATAAGCTTATAAGGACAATGTACTTAGGCAAGAATTCACATATTTTATATTGGATCTTCTTTAAGGGTTTGTATGGCAAATTGGGTTGGGGATTTGTTGGAAATAATGATATATGTTTTAATATTAGGATAGTTGACGACATAATTAGGGCAAGTGAGATTAGAAAGAAAAGAAGAGGTATTTAAAATAAATAACCTAAAATAAATCTTTCCTTGTTAGGAATTTTTGTTTTCAGCAAGATGATTAGCCTTACGGGGATGGATGAATTGTTATGGGGAAAAGAGTTAGAAGACATGTTTGTTTGGGCAGAGAGACTGCAGATGGCAATAGAGGTTCATGAGTATGGTGAAGAGAAGCTCTTTAAAATTACTAAACTCAACCTACGAAGGAAGGCCAAGGATTGGTACAAGAGGTTGAACCCTACACTACTAGATTGCCAAACCTTGTGGATTCAAATGTTGGCCAAGTACAGGTGTATGATGGAAAAAATTCAAGAGTGAAAATGGACACTATCAAACAAAAGCCTAAACAACGAGTTTAAAATTATTATAATAGATTGGAATGTCTATCTGTGAGAGGAAGGATTTTGGATGCTAAAAGGAAGAGGTGGTTTCTAGCACATTTTAGACCAGAAATTAAGAAACTTTGTGTGGTATGCACTTATGCGGACATGGATGAGTTTTTGGCTTCAACCATTAAAGTGGAGAAGGTTATGGGTGAGATAGGAGAGATGCCTTTTGAACCTTTGAAGGATGAACGGGAGGATGAGATGAATGAAAGAAAAACATCAACAAAATGGTAGATTCATGCTCTGAATGAGAGATTGATTAATTTATTTAAGTGATCCAATGGTAAGGAATTGGCTCAACCTGAAATTCCAAATAACTCAAGTTTATGTCAATTGTGCAATATGATGGGACAAAGTGCTTCTTCATGTTTGAAATTCTCCGAGAAACCCAAGTGTGGTAAATGCAGAGGAGGGAATAAGATGGAAAATTGTGGATTCAAATGTTCATATTGTTTCAGATTAAGTCATATTGAAAAAAGTTGTTGGAAAAAAAATGGAAGAAGTCTTCTTGCCACTACCAACTACTTGAGGTACTAATCAATGATGAGGAGGCCACATTGACAAAATTAAACAAGCTATGTGGAGTGAAGAATAATGTGTTTTCAAGAACAAGAGTACCAAGTTGCCAAAATCCTATTGTTTCTCCTGAAATTGATAGAAATGAGGAAGATCCAATTGAAAATGGTGTAGGAGCACAAAGTAGGATTGGGGAAATAACAAATACTACCAAGTCCAAAATACTTACCCACTTTTTGAAAGGTAAGATATCATTTATTGCTCTGGAGACAATTATAAATGTTCCTAGTGAGTTGGAATATCTTTAAGGTTTGGTGAAATTAACTAGAAAGCATAAGGATGAAAAAACTCAACAAGTCACACTGCTACATTTCTTATTGTACCCACCATAAAATGAGTAAGCATCAATAGAAACCATAAGGGTGCATCTAATAGTTGAGGTGCACAACGGTTTGATAAAAGGACTTGTAGATATAGTTGCATCTATGTTAATGATGGCTACAACCATTGTTCGAGAATTAGGGATTATGCATTGGGTGTCAAGAAATGAGAACTACAAAACCACATTTAGTATTGTCACTAGGGCATTGGGTAGAATCATGGACATTCTTGTGAAGGTTGGAAATGTTTAGTGTAACATAATGTTTTTTATTATGAACATTAATAGTTATGATGTTCTCTTGGGCTTGGATTTTTTGATGAAGATAGGTGCAGTGGTTGATGTGGAAAAAGGAGTAATTCAAGTGCAAAATGGACCAAGTATGGAAGTTGAACTATTACCATTGACTATTGTCAATGTGTTGTAACCTATAAGTGAACAAAAAATTTCACACCATGTCAAATATATTGTGGAAAGAATTTAGGGTTTATCATTAATGGAGCAACCACAATTGGAAACACTTGTCCCTAATAATCCAAATGAAGATCAAGAGTCTAACTCTAACATGAATGAGTCTGGAAATGTAACAGAAGATGATCATGATAAGATCTTGCATGAAAAGACGTTGCCTATGGAAGATCTGATGGATTAGGGGTTGGATGATCCAATAAGGTGGAAACCCCAACTTAAATGGTAAATTTGATTTTTCAACAACAACATCAATAATTGTTGGAAGGATAATTGATAAAAGATGACAATTATCAAGATTGGATCCAATGGGTAGAAGCAGAAAAAAATGAATGGATTACATGTTCTGTTCTCAACCCAATATTGTTTGTTCATAATTCAAAATTTGGGAATTCATCCAATTCTATTGAGGTATTTCTAGATGGCAACAGATGGATGGAAATCTGTTTTAGGATCCAATTCAATCCTGGATTGATAAAGCTACAGAACCAATAACTTTTTGATCTCCAACAAAAGTATCAAAATATTTTTGCTTGGCATAAAGGAGAATTGGGCATCTATAAAATGGGAGAACACACAATAGATACACAAGGGTTTCCACCTTGTAGGATTATTTTTGGAAGATTTTCCTTTTGGGAAGAAGCTGAGGTGAACCATTAGATATAAACATTTGTGTAATTGGGAAAGATGCACAAAAGCATGTCCAAATATGTTTGCAGAATCACGCTTCTAGTAAAGAAAAATGGAAGTAGGAGGTTTTGTGGTGATTACTGACCTTTGAATGCCTAGACCAAATGAGATTATTTTCCCATGCCTTTGATAGAAAATGTATTGACACAACATGGGAAGTCTTCATGGTTCTCTGCTTTGGACTTACAGTTAGGTTTGAGCAAATCAAGATGGTGGATGAAGATGTCCATAAGATTATTATAATCACCAAAACAAGGTTTTTTGAGTGGAATGTGATGCCATTCACATTGAAGAATGGAACAAACACATTCTTTAGGACCATGTTAGAAGTATTTAAATAATGGAGTGACCAATTCCTTAAATTTTTTGTGGATGATGTCAACGTTTGTAATAGTGATTGGAGTGAACATTCAGGGCACCTCAAGTTGGTTTATGAAAAGTTGAGGTTTGTTAAACTAAAGTTGAACTTGGGAAAATACTATTATGGAGTTTGGGAGATTGTTTTCTTGGGGCATGTGGTTAATGAACAAGGATCAAGATTATATCCAACAAACCTTAATGGCCACAATGTAATGGAATGGCAAAGAGGATGATAAAGACTCTAAAATGGACTTATGGTTGTATCTATTGAAAACATATAGTGATGGGATATTCAAGTTCCCAAGTTACTCTTTGGATATCGTTGTGGTATTTAATCAAACACTAGATATTCATTGTATATGATTATGATGGGGAAAACTTCAAGGTTAAGCATTGATAATCAATTGAATAATTTAACACAGGTTGTTAATGATCAAGTTGATCCTGAGGACTTAACATTGCACATGATAGTTAAGATGAAGTTAATTATTAAACTTCATGAATTTTTATTGGAGAATGTTGATCATGCATATGAGAAACAAAAACAAATGTATGCAACAAGAAAAGGGCACATCATGTTTCATTCGTTCGAAGAGGGTGAAGTGTATGTGAAAATGCGAAACCAGGAAAGAAGAAGTCATTGTTAGTTACCTAGGAAGATTTTTATTTGTTTGTTGGGTACAAAGATGAAAATAGTTATCAGGAGTAGGATAATGGAATAAGAATATGTGTTTTCAAGGACAATAAGGGTCAGGTTTGGCAAAGAGCCAAATGAGATTTGCAAATTTACCATGCAACTTGAGGCGTGAATATATGAGAACATAGATTTTCTATGTTGGGAGTGGCCACATATGTGACCTATTAGGAACCTTAAAGTGAAAAAGCTTAAGCACTTTCTGCTTTAAACGAACGATCGATGGTGCAATGTAACTATTATGAGCATGTTGATCATGCGTTATTCGAAATAATGTATGTTTGTTTGTTTTGTTTTATGTTTACAAGGTCTGCATTCATAGAAATAGGAGAATGTGGGCACCTTGTTTGGAGGAGGAGCTTGTTAGATGTGTGGTTTTGGTGTCTGTTCTTCATGATGTCAAGGTTCCAATTGGTGGATGGGATTGTTGAAGATGAGGAGTTGCTATTTTTTGAAGGATGGTGGCTCTATTAAGCAAGGGGGGATGGTGAACAAAAGATGGAAGAAGAGCTAGGTATTTGATGTTGGGATTTTTGTTGGTAGGGAGATAGTGTTGGTGTAAGTTGAAATGCAGGATAAATGAATACTCTTTGTGCATAGTATTGTTTTTCACAATTTTGCTTCATTGGAAAGACAATGTACTACATAATAGTTTGTGTCATATGCTAGTGGTGAAAGTGATACAAAAGTTAGAGGATTTGTGCAAAGTGAGATGGGAATTGTGATATTGAGGAAGTGAGTGCCTTGGTTGGCATTTGGGGATGGGTAGCAATTCATTTGACATGGGCTGGGATTGAAACTCATTGATTTTTTGATGCCTAAGATCTTCCAAGAGATGGGATTCCTTGCTTGTGAAAACTTTTGGGAGTTCAGAGAGAATGGGGAATAGCAATGCCATAAGGTAGTTTGTTCATGCTCAATGAGAGTGACTCCACAACGTTCTAATTCATCTAAGCTTTAAGTCTAAGAAGTTAGGTGTGTGTAGATTAATGCAGTCAAGATTGTAAGTTGTAACATGTTTAGATAAGTGTACTAGAATAGAGAGATAGTGTTGATACCACTTTTTATGTTGACCCCTCTTTTTGGCCACAGTTGAACTTAATTTTTTTGCCTAAGAGCTCTGTTCCCAATTTCATTTGAACTTGTTGCCCAAGGAAAATCCTACCAGCCTGGGGTTAGGGTTCACAACTCTTCAACAATACTACCCCAGTGCGGACATTGTTCTCCAGGGTATGAGCAAATAAGGTTCAATTGGATGGACACATGAGCATCAGGTGTTAATGGCTGACAGATATGAAAAGATTTGCTTTTATAATCATGCAAATTTGAGAATCAATACTTGCTTGTGTACTATTGAGTGCATGATTGCTTGTGTTTTTGCCTAGTAGCTATAGTCTGTTTAAGTATTGAAAGAACATACACAGCTAGACTCAAAAGTTACAACAAGCAATACCATGATCGTTTAAGTTACAACAAGCAATACCATGATCAAACGATCTTGGTATTTGATCAATACAAATGTATCGACATATATTCACATATATCATTATTCACATTGGTATCGGGGTTTTTTTTTTCCCAATTTTGTCAAGTAGGTGGACTGGTGATCATCCACAGGAGGAATGAGCCAAATTTGACTAGATGTCACCAGCAAAGTGAATTTTTTAGGATCCCCTTGTGTTCTATCAACCTCCATGAACTCAGTGTCCAAATAAGACAACTTCTGACTTTTTTCCCTCAAAATATAAAGGCTTTTGCAAAAAAATTCCCCAAAAAACCCTTTGTGTATTTCACACCCAATTCTTTTTGGTCACTGTCCTGTGAAAACTTGCTTGAAAAGACGTCACTGATTGGTGTAAGAATTTGATTGAAGCACTTTGTTGATACCATACAGGGCAGTAGGTACTGCACATATCTGCTTGTTGATATTTGGAAGCCATACCCAAAATCAAAATGAGTGTCATTTTAAAAGTTCACTAGTTCAAAAGCTCTATACCAGACCAACACTTCTAAAATCCCGTTTCCTTCAGATAAATTAAAAGAAGAGTTTGCTGAAAGGTTTGAACAATTAAGTTGGAGCTCCAGTCTAATGCTCCTTCCTCATCAACAGTAGTCATCAATGACAAGAAGGGACCCCATCTGTCCAAGTAGCCCAAGCACTTTCTTCTGTCTCTTTCAGTTAGAACTTGGAACCTGTAAATATGGAATGGTATCATGATGCAGCAGTGATAAGTCCATGTCTATATTCGTGTCCATTTCTTCAATTCAGTGGGGATTCATCATTCATGCATTATTCAGCTGTGCAGGCACTTGTATAACTCCTTCTGTGAGCATCAAGTGGGTCGGCTGTATTGGACTGGATGTTCTAAGTAAGTTTCTTCTTCCTTCCAATTTGCTTATGTATTGGTAGCGTGAAGTGGGTCGGCCCACCAGGATGACCCAACATGGATTTTTTTTTTTAATGAGTCCACTTGGCTCCATCCATTGCTTAGACCCTTTGTTCAAGCTGAACCATGAAAGAAATTGTCACCTCTGAAGGCTAGATTTCGTCACCATTTATGGCTTGGCACCCTTTCTATTAACACATCAAATAAAAAAGTATATAATAATGAGATGGATGCCATACCAAGCTCTTGAAACAAAAATCAAATGAATAGGAGAAGCTAACTTAGTGGGATAAGGTGCCACAATTTTCTTTTTCAGAGAAACAGAGAAGTAACCTAAATTCCTATATCACAAGTTACAACAAAGTAACAGGAACTGCTAGAATCAACCAGCCATAAATGACCTAATGCATGATAACATTTCTTTGGAATCATTATGGCATAATTAGAGTACCCACCTTAGGCATAGGACTTTCTAACTTGGAAGCTTTGTTTTGAAAGGCAATAGTCGAAGGCATGTCCAAAAATAGACTACAATTTTCAACAGTGATTTCTTCTATCAATCCACAATTTTTTGTCTATTATTCCTAAAAGCATTCAATATGGCATGCTTCAAGTTTAACAATGTGTTGCAAATGACAACCATAAGAAATGAAGTTATAAGCGTCTTCATGAAATGGACATGTATATTCCATCAAGCATGTCACCTAGAAGTTGTGACATACGTGATCTCATTTGCAACATTGGGGATGCAAGGTGATCCATGATTGCTTCCATAGTAGAAGGAGGTCAACTCTATTGGGACTACAACCTAGGCATCTGATACAAAACATGGTCATTAAATTGGTGGCTACCTATTGGATATTAGGTTGGAATTCTTGTCACAACTAAGGGTTGGGTTCAAAGAGGGGTTGGGTGGTTAAGAAAATAGAAAGTGAGAACAGGTTAGCAATTATCACATTTTGACCTCATTCATATATAACTCATTTGCAAACAAATTCTAGTGGTTGACTACTACTATCTTTGGGGGCATAACAATACTTGGTGTTAAGTGCATAAGCTTGCATTAGTTGGGGAATGAGTCTTGTCGATGTTTTAAAACATTTTGCACATTTTGAGATTGTCCTTATTCTCGTGACCAATTCTTTTCTCTCTTTTCCTTGCACACACACCTTAGAAGAACCCACAGCTTTTCAAAATGAAATGATTGAATAAAATTTTAAAAATTCCTAACTTGATTTATAGTTAATGGAAACATTTTGTTTGAGGCTTTGTGTGGAATGTACTGAAGTGGACATAGGATGACACTAGTACTTCAAACGAGGTTAATTAAAATGCACTAACTTCTGTAGGCTTTCTTTCATTGATTTTAAATAAAGGATCCTTAACTCAAAGTTGCCAACAGCCATGGATATCCCACCAACAATAAACAAAAGCAAATAAACAATAAACAACATATGAAAAACATGATGCTTCAATGAACATTCTGTGTTTGCTAAACATAAATGACATTCAGATCTCTTTATTCCAGATACTGAAACCTAAAGAAGTTTGCAATTCTGTAAGAGTACATCAAAACTGAAAACCTCCTCAAGATTTCGTAGTATATGTGGAGGGCACCTTCTAACACTTAGTATTTAGTCCATACCTTGCAACGGGGTGTGAGCAAGTGTTCTATTTTCACATTGGGCTTTAAGAAAAACATGAAAGGCCTTGCCCTGAAGGTTGCATCAATTTTTACACCACGGAAAGCATGCAAGTGAGAGCATTTGTTGAAATTGGGCTTGTGCCCGGCTCTTACCTCACACGTCCTTATATTGGTAATGCCTTCACCCTTGGGATTTACCCTACAATAGAGGGGCATTGGAGATCAATTCATTCAAGTGCCATATTTTCGATTGCAAGCGACCAATGTTGAGCTGTCCTTAGAATGAGGAACAGATACCCATGGGTTATCAACTCAAGAATAGACAAACTTACCCGACGGTTCTCAAACTATTCAAAGAACCAGTTTCAACATATAAGTGTGGTTTTCAGATTATGAAAAAGTCAAAGAATCTGCCAGAGAACCATCAGTTCTTTGCTGGTTCTTTCA
>Ga0209611_10014367_pt1 | contig 10595 bp, 10 predicted proteins | sample S1TSphgellanicum_3_FD_187693 | JGI IMG/M metagenome (GOLD analysis project Ga0209611, IMG submission 187693) | Host-associated microbial communities from peat moss isolated from Minnesota, USA - S1T2_Fc - Sphagnum magellanicum MG (SPAdes) (version 2) | ecosystem: Host-associated > Plants > Peat... | reverse complement strand
CGCCGCGGTTCGCGAAGAGATGCAGGGACGTCTCGTTCGCCGAAAAGCGACGCAGCCGCTCGCATTTCCGAATGCCGGTTCGTGTTTTCGCAACCCGCCGGGCGATAAGGCGGGTCGGTTGGTTGAAGCCGTCGGCGCGAAAGGTTGGCGCGAGGGCGCCGCGGAGGTCTCGGAGTTGCACGCGAATTTCATCGTGAACCGCGGAGGCGCGAGCGCGTCCGACGTCGCGTGCTTGCTGGCGCGCGTGCGGCGCGCGGTGGCGGAGCGGTTCGGAATCGAACTCGAACTCGAAGTGCATTTCGTCGGAGCATTTACCTGATGGGTCGCGCGCGCGTCGCCGTCGTGATGGGCGGCCCGAGCACCGAACGCGAGGTCTCGATCTCGAGCGGTCGCGGCGTTCTCGAGGCGGTCGAGCGCCTCGGCTACGAAGCGCGTTCGCTCGATTTCGACGAACGTTTCGTCGAAGCGCTCGGCGCGTTCGCGCCCGATGCCGTGTTCAACGCATTGCACGGACCTGGCGGCGAAGACGGCACGATTCAAGGCATCCTCGATTGGATGCGCGTGCCCTACACGGGAAGCGATCTCCGCTCGTGCGCCCTCGCGATCGACAAGCACCTCACGAAGAAGCTGCTCTCCGCCGAAGGCCTGCCGACACCAGCGTGGGACACGTTCGATTTCGAGGGCGGCACGCTACCGCTCTTGCCCGGCTCGCTCAACCTGCCGCTCGTGGTGAAGCCGCGCAACGAGGGCTCGAGCACCGGCGTCTCGCTCGTGCGCACGCACGAAGAGTGGTCGCGAACGATGATCGGCATCTCCGAGAGCCGCGCCACGATCCTCGCGGAGGAGTTCGTGGAGGGTCGCGAGTTCTCGTGCGGCGTCTTCTTCGAACAGGCGATGCCCGTGATCGAGATCGTCCCCGAAGGCCGCGACTTCTACGATTACGACGCGAAGTACACGGCCGGCGGAAGCCGCCACGACGTCCCCGCGCGCATCGACCACGACCTCGCCCACCGAATCCAGATGCTCGCGCTCTCGACGCATCGCCTCATCGGCCTACGCGACTACTCGCGCACCGACGTCATCGTCACGGCCGCCGGCCGTCCGTACATCCTCGAGATCAACGCCCTCCCCGGCTTGACCCCCACGAGCCTGTTCCCCGAAGTCTGCGCCGCCGCCGGAATCCCGTACGACACCCTCATCGACCGCCTCATAAAAGCGGCGTTGGACCGCGGGCGCACGCTCGTCGACGCCTAGCAAAGAACGACCGGCGGAGATTTGTTTCAGACACCGATTGCCGTCTTGAGACATTGATCCGGCGAGTGCCGGCTCGGGGGAACGGGGGGCCCTCGCCGCCCCCTTGTTCAAATAATGCCGGACGCATGGCTACTGCTGGAACGATCGTCGACCCGGGCCTCGAAGGCGTCATCGTAGGGGCTACCGATCTGAGCAACGTCGAGGGGCTCGAAGGTCGGCTTACCTATCGTGGGTACGACATCGGCGATCTCGCGGCCAACGCCACGTTTGAAGAAGTCTGTTACCTGCTGCTCTTCGGGCAGCTGCCGAACAAACATCAGTTGGCCGACCTCTCGGTGCGACTCGCCGCGAATCGCGCGCTGCCGCCGCAGGTGATCGATTTCATGCTGGCAACGCCGAAAGAAGCGTGGCCGATGGACGTGCTGCGGACGGCGATCTCGTCGCTCGCGCTGTTCACGCCGCACCTCGAGGACGGCGCGCACGCGTCGAATCCGCGCTCGGCGATCCATTTGATCGCGAAGACGCCCACGATCGTGGCCGCGTGGGATCGCATTCGCCGCGGACTCGCGCCGATCGCGCCGCTACCGAATCTCTCGAACGCCGCAAATTTTCTGTACATGCGCACCGGCCGCGCCCCGATTCCCGAGGCGGAAAAGGCGCTCGATACCTATTTCGTCTTGCTCGCGGATCATTCGTATAACGCCTCGACGTTCGCCGCGCGCGTGACGGCTTCGACGCGCGCGGACATCTACGCGGCGGCCACGTCGGCGGTCGGGACGCTCGAAGGCGACCTGCACGGCGGCGCGCCCGGCAAGGTGATGAAGATGCTGCTCGAGATCGAGCGCCCCGACCGTGCGGAGGAGTACGTTCGCGCGCTGCTCGCGAGCGGCGAGCGCATCATGGGCATGGGGCATCGCGAATATAAGGTACGCGACCCACGCGCCGAGCATCTCGAAACGATGGCGAAGGAGATCGGTCGCACGTCGGACCCGCGCTGGTACGAGATCGCGCGCGCGCTCGAGGATGCCGCCGACCGCGTGCTGCGCGAGGAGAAGCCCGGGCGACGCATCTACGCCAACGTCGAGTTCTACACGGCGCCGACGTTGTACGGCCTCGGAATACCGGCCGACGAGTTCACGTGCCTCTTCGCGTGCGGACGGATGGCCGGCTGGACGGCGCACATCTTGGAGCAACTCGCGAACAATCGGCTCATTCGCCCGCAAGCATCGTACACCGGCCCCGCGCCGACGCCGTGGGTGCCGCTCGAGCGCCGCGGTTCGATCCATGCCTGAGCGCTGCCCGTAAGTATGGAAGCGCGTCGTGCCGTCGTTTCGCGACAAACGAAAGAGACGAAGATCGAATTGCGTCTCGACCTCGACGGCGGTCCGATCGACGTGTCGACCGACGTGCGCTTTCTCGACCACATGCTCGATGCGTTCGCGAAGCATTCCGGATGCGGCCTGACGCTCGTCGCCACGGGCGACGGCATGGACAACCACCACTTGATCGAGGACGTGGGCATCGCGCTCGGCACCGCGATTCGCGAGGCGCTCGGTGAGAAGCGCGGCATCGCGCGCTTCGGCTCGATGGCGATTCCGCTCGACGACGCGCTCGTGCTCGGCAGCGTCGATCTTTCCGGGCGGTTCTGGTGCAACTACAGCGTCACGTTCGGCGCCGAGAATCTCGGCGACCTCAAGACCGAATTGATCGGACATTTTTTCCATAGCGTGAGCGAAAACGGACGCTTCAATCTCCATCTCGTCCAGCTCGCCGGTACGAATTCTCACCATCTCTGCGAGGCCTCGTTCAAAGCGTTCGCGCGCGCGTTCGCGCAGGCGAAGCTGCTCACGGGCGATGCCTCGGTCCCCTCAACGAAAGGTCTTCTGGCGTAGCGATATGGCCGACTACACGCTGCACGACACCGACGGTCGCACCGTCGCGAAACTCCCCATCCTCGATGCGACCGTCGGCGCGCAAGCGGTCGACGTCCGTTCGTTACTCGACGTCGCGGGCATTACGACGTACGATCCGGGCTTCTCGAGCACGGCGAGCTGCAGTTCGGCGATCACGTTCGTCGACGGCGACAACGGCATCTTGCTCTATCGCGGCTATTCGATCGACGAACTCGTCGACCGCAGCACCTTCGTGGAAGTCGCGTATCTGTTGCTCTTCGGCGAGCTTCCGACCCCCGCGCAGTTGCAGAGCTTCACGCACGACGTCACGTATCATACGATGTTGCACGAGCAGCTCTCGAGCTTCTATCGGGGCTTCCGGCGCGACGCGCATCCGATGGCGGTCATGCTCGGCGTCGTCGGCGCGCTCTCCGCGTTCTATCCCGATTCGATCGACGTCTTCGATCCGCGGCAGCGGCTCGTCTCGATCGAACGCCTGATCGCGAAGATGCCGACGATCACGGCGATGGCGTACAAGTATACGATCGGGCAACCGTTCGTCTATCCGCGCAACGATCTCGACTACTGTCAGAACTTCTTGCACATGATGTTCTCGGTGCCGGCCGAGCCGTACAACGGGAATCCGATCATCGCGAAGGCCGTCAACGCGCTATTGATCGTTCAGGCCGACCACGAGCAGAACGCGTCGACTTCGACGGTTCGCACCGTCGGTTCGAGCCGTGCGAATCCGTTCGCGTGCGTCGCCGCCGGCATCTCGTCGCTCTGGGGACCGATTCACGGCGGTGCGAACGAAGCGGTCGTCAACATGCTGCAGAGCCTCGGCTCGAAGGCGAACTTGCCCGACGCGATCCGCCGTGCCAAGGACAAGAACGATCCGTTCCGCTTGATGGGCTTCGGGCATCGCGTCTACAAGAGTTACGATCCGCGCGCGAAGGTGATGCGTCGCATCTACGAAGAGTTGCTCGACGAACTCGATCTCGGGAACGATCCGCTCTTCGAGCTCGCGAAAGAACTCGAGCGCCTCGCGCTCGAGGACGATTACTTCGTGCAGCGCAAGCTCTATCCGAACGTGGACTTCTACTCCGGCTTGATCATGAAAGCGATCGGCATTCCGATCAATATGTTCACCGCGATCTTCGCGCTTTCGCGCACGGTCGGTTGGCTCTCGCACTGGAAAGAGATGATCGAGGATCCCGAACAGCGCATCACGCGACCGCGCCAGCTCTACGTGGGGCCCACCGAGCGGTCGTACGTGGACATCGGTCATCGCAGCGGAAATGGGGCGGTCGCGAAATTGCCCGTGGGGCCGGCCATGCCGGGGGAAACGAGCATCGTCGGCGCGTGATCGCCGTCGTTGATTTCGGCGGCGGCAATCTCGGCTCGCTCGTCTCCGCGCTCGAGCGGCGCAACGCCGAATTCACCGTTACCGCCGATCCCGCGGTCGTCGTCTCGGCGCAGGCGGCGATCTTGCCGGGCGACGGCGCGTTCGGTGCCACGATGGACGCGCTCCGGCGCGGCGGACTCGACGAGGCCGTGCGTGCGACGATCGCGGCGGGCCGTCCGTTTTTGGGTATCTGCGTCGGGATGCAAATTCTCTACGAGGGGAGCGAGGAACACGGCGAACACGCCGGGCTCGGCATTTTCGCCGGTCGCATCTCGCGTTTCGCAAACGCACCGCGCGTGCCGCACATGGGGTGGAACGAACTTTCGTTCGTGGGCGACCATCCGTTCGTCCGCGGCATTCCGACCGGATCGTACGCATACTTCTTGCATAGCTATCGCGCGGACGTCGACGAGGCGACGCTCGCGACGGCGAGCCACGGCGGCGAGTTCGCGGCGATCGTCGCGCGCGACAACGTGATGGCGACGCAGTTCCATCCCGAAAAGAGTCAAGCGACCGGCGCGGCGCTGCTCGATAACTTCATCTCGCTTTCCGGTGCGTCGCTCGGCGAGACGCTGCGCGCGTGACGATCGTTCCGGCGATCGATCTGCGCGGCGGGCGGTGCGTGCGTCTGTTGCACGGCGATCCCACGAAAGAGACGAGCTACGACGACGATCCGGTCGCCCGCGCTCGCGCGTTCGCAGCGGCCGGCGCGCGCCGGCTCCACGTCGTCGATTTAGACGGCGCGTTCGGCACGGGTGAGAACCTCGCCGCCTTGCGCGCGATCTGTGCCGCTGTCTCCGTCCCGGTACAGACGGGTGGCGGCGTGCGCACGCTCGCCGAAACGCGCGAGCGCTTCGATGCGGGTGCGGCCTACGTCGTGCTCGGAACCGTTCTCGCGGAAGCGCCGCACGTGGCTCGCGCGATCGTCGACGTCTTCGGCGATCGCATCGTCGCCGGCGTCGATGCGCGCGGCACCGAGGTTTCCGTCGGTGGTTGGCAGCGGCCCGCGCCGCTCGATCGCGATTCGTTCGTTCGCGAACTCGCCGCGTGGGGCATCGCGCGCATCGTCTATACGGAGATCGCGCGCGACGGTGCCGGAACGGGCTACGACGTGGCAGCGCTCGCGCACGTCGCGTCGCTCGCACCGGTGCGCGTCACGGCGAGTGGTGGTGCGCGAACGCTCGCCGACCTTCACGCGCTCGCGATCGGAACGCCCGAGGCGGTCGACTCGGCGATCGTGGGACGTGCGCTCTACGAAGGGACGCTCGACCTCGCCGAAGCGATCGATGCGGTACGCGAGGCGCGCGCGTCGTCGAGATAGACGCGCGGAAGCTCCGCGGGTAAGCGCGCGAGAATTTCGTAGCCGATCGTCCCCGCCGCATCCGCCAGATCGTTCGCGCCGATACGTTCGTCACCGTCGCTGCCCACGAGCGTGACGCGATCGCCCGTTCGCACGTTCGGGACGTCCGTGACGTCCACGAAGCTCATGTTCATGCAGATGCGTCCCACGAACGGCACGCGCCGCCCCGCGACGAGCGCGCTGCCGTTCGCGCCGAGCGCACGCGGCAGACCTTCGGCGTACCCGATCGGTAGCACGCCGATGCGTGAAGGGCGCGACGTGTGGAACGTGCATCCGTATCCGACGGAACGGCCCGCTTCGACGTCGCGCACGACCACGAGATCCGTCGTCCACCGGAGCGCGGGTTCGAGTTCGAGCGCGTGCGCGGCCGCGTGCTGCGTCTCGCTCGACGGCCAGATGCCGTACGTCGCGATGCCCGCGCGAATCATGTCGAGCCGTAATCTCGGAAAGAGCATGGCCGCGGCCGATGCCGCCGCGTGACGGACGACGCCGCGCGCGGCGAATGCGGATGCGAGCGGCTCGATCGCGCGAGTGAATCGATCGAGTTGTGCGAGCGTATATGCGGATTCGAGTTCTTCGGCGGCCGCGAGGTGCGTGAACACACCCGCGAGTTCGAGCGCGGGGTTCGCAAGATACGACGCGAGCGCGGCGGGCGCGGCCGAGGCATCGAGGCCGAGTCGCGTGACGCCGGTGTCGATCTTCGCGTGCACGCGAACCGCTCGCCCGTTTTGCGCCGCGTGTCGTTCGATGTCGCGAAGGAACGCGCCGGCGCTCCAGAGCGCGATCGCGGCGTCGGCATCGATCGCGGCCTCGAGTTCGTCGCTCGCGAGCGGACCGAGCACGAGGATCGGTGTGGAGACGCCCGCGTCGCGCAGCGCGACGGCTTCGTCCGCACGATAGACGCAGAATGCCGCAACGGAATTCGCGAGCGCGTTCGCGACCGGGACGAGCCCATGACCGTACGCGTTTGCCTTGACCACCGCCGCGTACCGTGCCGGTGCGGCAAGTGCGGCGATGCGCGCGACGTTCGCGCGCACCGCGGCGAGGTCGATCGTGATTTCGCAGCGCATCACGAGTTCGCGCGCGATCGCGCCGCGACGATCCACGCGATCGGGATACCGAAGAAGAGCGTGTGGGCCACGAACTCGTTGACGAGCACGAACGTATTCGGAAGCGTGTAAATGTTGGCGGCGACTTCGACGAGTTGCATCGCGATCATCACGACGATCCCGAAGACGATGCCCGATGTGATCGGCCGCGCGTTCAACTGCGGCGCGCGAGCGGCGGCGTTGGCGTAGCCGAGGCCCCACGCGAGCGAGACGGCCACGTGAATTGCGAGCCCGAGCCAACCGCTGCCCGATTCCGCGTACGCGCTCTTCCCGATCGCGCCGGACGCGATAAACGCGAAGAAGCCGCCGACCGTGAAGATGTGAGCCACCGCGACGAAAACGAGCAGCAGGTAGACGTCGATCGCCGCGGCCCCGACGAGCCCCGCGATAAGGCCCGGCACGACCGTAGCCGGCGCCAGACGTGTGCTAGATAGCATTATCGCTCGTTCGACGGAATCGCCAGGACGGCCCGCGAACCATGAAGAGTGACCCGTCGCATCCCACCGGTCGTGGGCGAGCCTCAAACGCCTGCGATTCTGCGGTTGTTCCAAGCGATCGTCGTGGCCGTGCTCGCTTACTTTACTGCGGCATTTCTCTTTTTCATGCTGCAGGCGATGAGCCGGATTCCGACCGGTCCGTACTGGGATAGCAACCTCCAGGAGCCGCTGCTCTTCGTCTTACTGATCGTGACCGTGGGGTTGTGTTTAGTTCCGTACTTTCAGCGCGACTGGAATCCGTACGTCCGGATGTTCTCGATCATCCTCGCCGTGTTTCTGATCGCCTACGCGGTCTTTCGGGATTCGGGGGTCATCGATCTCGACTATCCGCTCCGCTTGATCAACCGGAACGTGTTTAATCCGTTCCGTAAAGCGATCGGTTTTTAGGAACGTTTCCCGGCGACCGTGACGACGAGCGCCGCGACGTCGTCGCGCGCACCATCCGGTGGGAGGACGCTGTCGACGAGCGATCGCGCCGGATGTTCGTCCTCGAGGACGTCGGCGTCGGCCAGCCGCTTCCGTAAGAGCCGCTCGCCTTCGTAGATATCGCGCGACCACTCGACGAGCCCGTCCGTATAGAGCAAGAGTCGCGAGCCCTCCGGCAAGATCGTCGTGCGGCTTTCGCTAACCGCCATCCCGCGATAGCCGAGCGGTAGCCCCGGCGCGTTCAATTCCGAGATCGTGCCGTCGGGCGCGCGCACGAGTGCCGGAAGATGCCCGGCCGATGCGTACACCATCGTGCGATTCGACGGATCGAGCACGCCGACGAACGCGGTCGCCATGCGGTCGTCGTGCTCGCTGCGGAGCGTGCGGTCGGCGACGTCGAGCACCAACATCGGATCCGCCGAGACGGTCGCGGCTCCGCGAATCACCTGACGGATGTTGCTCATCAGAATCGCCGCGTTCAATCCGCTTCCGGCAACGTCGCCGACCGAGATCACGATGCGGCCGTCGGCGACCACGAGCACGTCGTACCAATCACCGCCGATCGACGCTTCCTTGCGCCCGGCTCGATAGTAGCCGTCGAAATGGAGACGAGGTACGACCGGAAGCGATTGCGGCAGCGCCGCTTCCTGAAGGAGGCTCGCCACGCGGTGTTCGCGCTCGTACTGCCGCGCGTTCTTCACCGCGAAGCCGGCGCGGCGCGCGAGTTCCTCGAGCGGCGGAAGGTCCGCTTCGGTATAGCGCCGTCGTCCGTCGATGGAAACGATGCCGAAACTTCCGATCGCTTCATCGTCCACGAAGATCGGAAGCGCGATCACCGAGCCGTAGCCGAGCTCTTCGAGGATCGGCAGATAGCGCTCGCTTACGGCATTTCGCATATCGTCCGGCGTCACGTGCGAATAGAGTTGCGGCTTGCCGCTGAGAAACGCTGCGGCCGTTCCCCACGACGGCGCCTCGTTGTAATAGTTCTCGCCGTGCAAACGGCGCGCCAGCACGTTCTTTTCCGGGTCCGCGTGGCGAACCGCGTACGTCTTGACCGAACCGTCGTCGTCGCGAAGATTGATCGCGGACCAATCGCCGAATTCGGGAACCACGAGATCCATCAGCGTCTCGAACGTCGTCTCGAGATCGAGCGAACGCGAGAGCAACGTCCCGGCCTTTTCGATGAAGCGAAGCGACTCTTCCGCGCGTTTGCGATCGTCGATGTCCATCGCGGCGCCGAGCCATCGGCCGTTGCCGCCATCGCCCTCGATGTGGAGGACGCGCGCGAAATGCCAACGATACACGCCGTCGAATCGGCGGAGTCGATATTCCACTTCGTACGACTCGGCGGTCGCGCGCGCTCTCGCGACCGTCGGAAGGTCGTCCGGGTGGATGGCGTCGAGCCATTTACCGGGAAGCTCTTCGAGCATCAGCCCCGTGTAGTCGGTGTACTTTTTGTTGACGTACGTGGGACGGCGGTTCTCGTCCGTGAGCATGATGATTTCGGGCAACGCCTCGGCCAGGAGCCGGTATTGTGCTTCACCCGCCGCGAGTCGGCGCGCCGCGTCCTTTTGTTCGGTCAGATCGAGAACGACGCAGACGATCTCTTTCTCGGGACCTTCGAGGAGCGCGGCGCTGACGAGCACGGGCACGCGCGAGCCGTCCTTGCGCAGATATTCCTTTTCGAACGGCGGGAAACTGCCGCGTTCCATGAGCTCCTGCATGGCGAGTCGGCTCTGCTCTTCCCACTCGGGTGGTGTGATCGCGGCCCACCGAACGAGACCCGCGTCGAGATCCTCGCGCGTGTAGCCGAGCATGCGCAAGAACTCGTCGTTGACTTCGACGAGCGTTCCATCGGCGAGGCGCGCCCCGAGAATGCCGAAGACGTTGGCTTCGGCCAAAACCTTGAAGCGCGATTCACTTTGGCGGAGTGCGGCCTCCGCGCGACGCGTTGTGGAGAGGTCGAGAATGTAGCAGATCTGTTCGTCGGCGGTATCGGTGATGCGCGCGCCGCCGACCGAAACCGGCACGCGGACGCCGTCGGCGCGCACGTATTCTTTCTCGTACGGAGCGAACCAGCCGTTCGCCGCCATCGACGCAATCGCGATCTCGTCGAGCGGTAGCCACTCGGGCGGCGTCATGGACCGCCAATCGACGAGCCCGCTCGTGAGCTCCGCGCGCGTGTATCCGACGAGTTCGAGAAACGCATCGTTTGCGTCTAAGATCGCCCCCGCGTTGTTGGCGATGATGATCCCGATGACGTTCGCATCGAACAGCAGGCGCAACCGGGCATCGTCGACGCGCCGCGCGTCGCCGCCGACCGGAAGGACCGAAGATCGCTGCGGGCGGGGAGTCAAGGTCGCGTGCGTTCGGTGGGAGCGGGAATCGTACCTAGTGAGAAGGCTGCTTCGCCGCTCGCGAACGACCCTCAAAACCGCCGTCCGGACCCCTTGCACTCTCCCGGTCAGTCTGCTAACATTCTCGGTGCTGGCAGTAACCTGCCACGAGTGCTAATCGCACCTTTCTTCAATTCAAGTGTTCCAGGAGGATTCTTCGTGAATCTCAAGCCTTTAGGCGATCGTTTGGTCGTCGAGCATGTCGAGCAGGCCGAGAAGACCGCCGGTGGCGTTTTCTTGCCCGACACCGCTAAAG
>Ga0209611_10014365_pt1 | contig 10597 bp, 8 predicted proteins | sample S1TSphgellanicum_3_FD_187693 | JGI IMG/M metagenome (GOLD analysis project Ga0209611, IMG submission 187693) | Host-associated microbial communities from peat moss isolated from Minnesota, USA - S1T2_Fc - Sphagnum magellanicum MG (SPAdes) (version 2) | ecosystem: Host-associated > Plants > Peat... | reverse complement strand
GGCACGCCGCGCGTGGGCGAATGGGTGAAAGACCACCGGCCGGCCCGCGATCTCGCGCTCGGCGTCGATCGGTATGAAGTTCAGGATCGTGCCGTATATGTTCGGCTGATTCGCGGCAATGCCGAGGTCCCGCCGAATGGCACCCCCCCAATAGCGCTGGTGGCGGAAGGCCTCGCGCGCGCGCGCTCCGGCGAGGCGCAGCAGACTCGAGAAGGAAGCGTTTTCAGGGACACCCAAGCGCACCGGCACGACGTTCGACAGAAAGCCCACGACCCCGCGCAACTTCGGGCTGGGCCGTGCCGCAACGGGCATTCCGATCACGATGTCGCGGGCGCCGGTCATTCGCGACACGTAGGCCGTCGTCACGGCCAGCATCACCGCCGCCAGTGTGCAGTCATGCGCGGCACCGAGTTTCTCCAATTCGACGACCAGCGCGCGTGGGATGCTGCCGCACGATTCGATGACCCGGTCCGGCCAGGTCGGGGATTTGCCCGATAGAGTCGCTGCCTCGGGGTAACCCTCGAGAATCGCTCGCCAATAGATCCGATCGCGGTCGTGTCGAGCCGAACGGGCGTATTCGGCCTCGTCGCGCAGAAACTCGTTCCAAGTCATGTACCGCTCATGGTCAAACGGTGTGCCGTCGAGATCCGCCCGGTAGGAGTCGACGACTCGACGCATGAATGAGCGGGCGGCGAACGCATCCGCGATCAGGTGATGCAAGGCGCCGAACCAGATCATGTGTTCATCTGCAACCTTGATCAAGGCATAGCGAAACAGGGGACCGTTGGCCAGGTCGAACGGCTGGTCCATGGACTCACGCATCCACGCGACCGCCGCCGCCTGCGGATCGGCGTGCCCGCTCATATCGACGGCCGTCAGATTGAAGTTCGTGGATTTCGCGAAGTATTGCCTTGGGCCGTCAGCGGTCTCGAGGAAGCGGCAATGATGGGTCTCGGTGCGCTCGAGTTCGCGGCGAATCGCCCGCTCGAACGCGCCGTGGTCCACCGCGCAGAAAATGTCCGCATAACCGCCGATGTTGTAGAAGGTGCTGCCGGGCATCAGTTGCTGCGCCCGCCACACGTCGGTTTGTCCTACCGACAGCGGTAGCGCGAAAGACTCGGGGAGTTCGCGCTCGATGAGTGGCGGCTGGCTTGGCATCGCTCGTGCTCGTTCGGTCAGCGGCCGCCGGGCCGCCCGCGACACCCCGAAGATTCCGGCATCATCGATTCGAAGCGGCGTACGACTCGATCAACGACTTTGGACGCATATCGGTCCAATTGAGCTCGATCCAGTCCAAGCAAGTTTGCCGACTGCCGGCGGCACCCACGGCGGTCCAGCCGGCTGGAATCTCACGAAAATCCGGCCAGATGCTGTACTGGCCTTCAGCGTTCACCACCACCCGAAAAACTCCGTTTTCGTCATCGAACGGATTGCTCATGCACTCTCCCAACGGTGAACGAGACCAGTTCGCCCTTCTACAGCGAAGCGTCTTCTCCACCCAAAATACAGTCGGGCTGGAGCAGCTTTCGATCAGCTGTAGTTATCACTCTCGGCCGTGGCGGTCGTCAAGATAGAAATGCCACCTCTTAGACGAAAAATGGCGGTTCGACGGAAGAGGGACCCGGCGCGCTCCGGCCGCCGCCGCCTTTAGCCGAGAAACAGCGTGTGCGCGGGATTGTCGGTCTCATCGATAAAGGCATACTGCAGCTCGCCGAGATGCAACAGGAAGTCGCTCATGCTTGCGGGCGGCACTTGAATGCCCGCGAGCACCCGGCCGTAGTCGGACCCGTGATTTCGATAATGGAACAGGCTGATGTTCCACTTCGAACCGATCGCCTCGAGAAAGCGCAGCAGAGCGCCCGGACGCTCGGGAAATTCGAACCGATACAGTCGCTCGTGGGTCAGTCCATGGGCATGACCGCCGACCATGTAGCGCACGTGCAGTTTGGCCATCTCGTTGTCGGTCATGTCGCGCACGGCGAATCCTGCGGCGGCGATGCTCTGCACCACCGCAGCGCGCTCCGATCGGCCCTGCGCGAGCGCGAGCCCGACGAAAATATGTGCGGACTCGGCCGAATCGTAGCGGTAGTTGAACTCGGTGACGCTGCGCTTGCCGAGCACCTGACAGAACCTCAGGAACGAGCCCGGCGCCTCCGGAATGCCGACGGCCAACAGCGCCTCGCGCTGTGCGCCGAGATCGGCGCGCTCGGTCACGTAGCGCAGGCGGTCGAAATTCATGTTCGCGCCGCAATTGATCGCGATGAGATGCCGGTCGGTGCAGTTCTCGCGCGCGACGTATTTCTTGAGGCCGGCCACGGCGAGCGCGCCCGATGGCTCGGCGATGGCGCGAGTGTCCTCGAAGATGTCCTGGATGGCGGCGCAGATCTGGTCGGTCGTGACCAGGATGACCTCATCGACGTGCAGCTTCGCGAGGCGAAACGTCTCCTCGCCGACGCGCCTGACGGCCACTCCCTCCGCGAAGCTGCCGACCCGCTCGAGCGTGACGCGCTTGCCGGCCCGCATCGATTCATACATGCCGGCCGATTCCTCGGGTTCCACGCCGATGATCTTGATGCGCGGGTACAGGGCCTTGGTGTAGGCGGCGATGCCGGCGATCAGGCCGCCGCCGCCGATCGGCACGAAGATCGCGCTGATGTCGTCGCCGTGCTGCTGGCGCAGGATTTCCATGGCGACAGTCCCCTGGCCGGCGATCACGTCCGGATCGTCGAACGGGTGCACGAACACGAGGTTTCGCTCGCGTGCGAGCACCACCGCGTGTTCATAGGCCTGATCGTAATCCTCCCCGTGCAGCACCGTCTCGCCGCCCAAGTCGGCGACGGCACGCACTTTGATCTCGGGCGTCGTCACCGGCATCACGATCACGGCCGGAATGCCGCGCGTGCGCGCGGCCAGGGCCACACCCTGGGCGTGATTGCCCGCCGAGGCGCAGATCACGCCGCGTTGGGCCGTGATCGCCGAGAGCTGGGCGATTTTGTTGTAGGCACCGCGAATCTTGAACGAAAATACCGGCTGCAGGTCTTCCCGCTTCAAGAACACGCGGTTGCCGAGGCGCCGCGAAAGCCGGGGCGCGAGTTCGAGCGGCGTCTCCACGGCGACGGCATACACCTTCGCCTTGAGGATCCGTTCCAAGTAGTTGTCTTGCATGGGCTGCTCGCGCTTCGATCCCTTACATTAGCGGAAGCGGGTTTGCATGGGTATGTTGGCGTTCTTCTGTGCGGCGATCCACAGCCTGGGCAGGCGGCGTCCGGCGCGGGCGCCTTTTCTGTACCATGAGCGCATGAACCGAATAGGGATCTCGAACGTCTGGCGGTCTGCGCTGCTTGCGGGATGCGGGTTTCTCGGCGGCGGCTGGTCGGCGGCCCCCTCGATGGCGGCCCCCTCGATGTCGGCCCCCGCGCTCGCCCCCGATTCCGCGGCCACGGACAACGTCAAGGCACACTTGGTCAGCGAGGTGACCAGCATCTCGCCCGGTCAGGCCTTTTGGGTCGCACTCGACCTCGACATCCGGGACGGTTGGCATACCTACTGGCGCAATCCCGGCGATTCGGGTCAGGCGACGGCCATGCAGTGGACCCTGCCGCCGGGATTTTCGGCGGGTGAGATCCAATGGACCACGCCGCATCGTTTCGAACTGCCGCCGCTCGTGAACTACGGGTACGCGAAGCACGCTGCACATCTCGTACGCATCGAGGTCCCGAAGGATGTCGCGTCCGGCACGACGGCTCGTCTCGTGACCAAGGCGAGCTGGCTCGTGTGCGCCGACTTGTGCATCCCGGAGAACGCCGAGCTCGGACTGTCGTTGCCGGTCGTCGCGGGCCCGCCCGCGCTCGACCCGCGGCACGCGGCGCTGTTCGCGAGCGCGCGCAGCGAACTCGCGGCGGAGGCGCCGGCACCGACGAGCGCTGCGGTCGAGGGCGGCAAGCTCATTCTGACGCTCGGCCCCGGATGGGGACGCACGCTCGGACAGATCGAGACCTTGAGCTTCTTTCCGTTCGACGATGGGACGATCGAGTACGCCGCGCCGCAGATCCTGACTCGAAACGGCGATTCACTGCAATTGACGGTCAAGGCGGGATACCAGCCGCCAACCTCGGGCGCAGTGCGCGGCCTGCTCGTGGCCACCCTGCAGGACGGCGCGACCTCATCGACGGTCCCACTGCGCATCGAGGCGGTCCTGGCCGGCACCCTCGCCACGACGCCGGCCGCGCCTCGCTACGCTGCGGCCCCCACCGCAGCGACCCCGCAGCCGCCGACAGCCGACGCAGCGGCTGCTGCTTCCGGCGGCGAGCTCGGCCTGGCTGCCGTGCTCGCGCTCGCGGTGCTGGGGGGCCTGATTTTGAACCTGATGCCCTGCGTGTTTCCGGTGCTGTCCATCAAGGCCATCGGCCTCGTCGAGCAGGCCAGGAAGCACCCCGCGGCGGTGCGCACCAAGGGCATCGTCTTCGCGACCGGCGTGATCACCTCATTGCTGGCGCTGGCCGGCGTGTTGCTCATGCTGCGCGCCGGAGGCGAACAGATCGGCTGGGGCTTTCAGCTCCAGTCGCCCTTGTTCGTCACGCTGATGATCTATCTGTTGCTGGCCGTCGGCTTGAATTTGTCGGGCGTGTTCGAGATCGGCGGCGGTCTCGCCGGCCTCGGCGATGGCCTGACCCAGGGGGACAGCTATCATGCCGCGTTCTTCACGGGCGTCCTGACGACCTTGGTGGCCACGCCCTGTACGGCGCCGTTCATGGCGGCCGCGGTCGGCTGGGCGCTGACCCAACCCCCGCTCGTTGCGCTCGCGATCTTCGCTGCGCTCGGAGCCGGCCTGTCCCTGCCCTATCTGTTGCTGTGCTTCGCGCCCTGGCTGCGCCGCGCCCTGCCGAAACCCGGCGCGTGGATGGACACTTTAAAGCAGGTGTTCGCGTTTCCGATGTATGCCTCCGCCGCATGGCTGCTCTGGGTGCTCGCACAGCAAACGGCCGCGATCGGCCTCGCCGCGGCGCTGGCAGGGGCCGTGCTGATCGGGCTCGCCGCCTGGGCGTTTCAGAAATCCAAGAGCAGCCGGGCTCGGCCCGGCCGCAGGGCCGCACTGGTGACCGCGGCCGCCGCGCTGGTGGTCGCGCTCGGTCTGCCGCTACAGTTCGCCCATGCGCCGGCCGCGCCGGGCTCGGCGGCGCGCGGCACAGGCGGCCCCGACGCTGAAGGCTGGCAGGCATACGATCCGGTACGCCTCGAGCAGCTGCGCGCCGCAGGTCAGCCCGTGCTCGTGAATTTCACGGCGAGCTGGTGCCTCACGTGCCTCGTCAATGAGCGCAACGCCTTTGCGGACCCGTCGGTCCAGGCGGTTTTTCGCGGCAAGGGCGTCACGCTCATGAAGGGCGATTGGACCAATCGAGATCCAAAGATCACCCAGGCGCTGGCGGCGTTCGGCCGGGCGGGGGTGCCGCTCTACGTGGTCTACAACGCGCAGCCCGGGTCCGCCGCGCCGGTCGTGCTGCCGCAGCTGTTGTCGGTCGCCATCGTGCGCGACGTATTCGCGGACCGGGCGGATCGCGTGGCGACGAATCGCACCGCGCGCAACTGATTCTTAGCGCCTCTCTGCCGCGGCGCCGCGTAATCGCCGGCCTGCCATCGTTTTGCAATACCCCGTGGATGGCGCATGCTGCCGGGCATGCCATCGAGTCAAGCCAACCTGATTCCCGTGATCGATTTTCGCCGCCATCGCATGGTCCTGCAGTGGCATGCTGCGGAAGGGACCTGGAGCGCGTTCGACACGCCGCCGGCGCTCGTGCACGGCGTGGCATACATCCGGGCCGTGCCCCCCAATATCTGCCTCTACGCGAGCGACGGGCGCTTGCGCCTGCAGATCGGGGCCAATCAATTTGCCCTGTCGGAACACTCTCCGCGCATCCGCTGCACGCGCGCGACGGCGAGCTTCGGACTGCGCCGTCGGTTCACGGTCGATTCGAGCTCGGGCGGGGTGCTCTATTCACATGCGTACTGGACCGGCCAGGGCGCAGATTTCTTTCTCTGGCTGGCTGCGCGAGCCGACGATCCGCAGTGGCGCTCGAAGCGAGCGCGTGTCTGGACCGAGGGTCTCGCGGCCACCGTGTTGCGCGCCGACTGAACACCAAAGACGACATTGCTCGTCAGTCCGCGGCGGGCGGATGCACGCCGCCGGCAGCGGGCAGCAGCCCCTCGAGTTCCGCAGCGGACAGATCGCGCCAGCTGCCGGGGGCGAGATTGCCGAGGTGGACGTTGATGATGCGCACGCGCCGCAGTCGGCGCACCTTGTAGCCGAGCGCCGAGCACATGCGGCGGATCTGGCGATTGAGGCCCTGGGTGAGGATGATGCGAAAACTTTCCCGGTCGATGCGCTGCACGCGGCAGGGCTTGGTCAACCGGCCCATGATCCGCACGCCATCCCCCAGCATCCGCAGAGCGAGGTCGCTGATCGGCCGGTCAACGCTCACGATGTACTCCTTTTCGTGATTGTGCTCGGAGCGCAGGATCGCGTTGACGATGTCCCCGTCGTTCGTGAGCAGGATGAGCCCCTCGGAGTCTTTGTCCAATCGCCCGATCGGAAAAATGCGCTCGGGGTGGCCGACCAGATCGATGATGTTGTTCGGGACCCAGCTCTCGCTCGTGCAAGTGACCCCCACGGGCTTGTTCAGCGCGATGTAGATGGGCGCCTGCTTGGGGCCCACGAGGTTGCCATCCACGCGAATCTGATCGCCTGGTGCAACCCGGGTACCGAGGCCCGCCTGTGTGCCGTTCAAGGTCACGCGGCCCGCGGCGATCCACTTGTCGGCCTCCCGGCGCGAACACACGCCGGTTTCGCTCAAGAACTTATTGAGTCTCATCGGCGCAGCGTTCGCCGCCGGGTCGGGCGCGCCGCTCAAGGACGGCTCAGGAACGACGCGAACCGCTCCGCAAGCGTTTTCGGGGCCGCGTCAAATAGATCCGGCGCATACTCCCGCGCGTCCTGCACCTCGGAGCCCGGTGGCAAACCCGGGACGGCACGCTGCACCGACGCGGTTCCGAGCGCGAACCAAAGACAGGGCTGTATGAGCCCGCCGTGCACGTCATCGGCGTCGAGACCGACCAAGACGAGCCGTCGCACGAGTGCCGGCTGCCGCAGCGCGAGTTCGAGTGCGACCTTGGCGCCGTCCTGCAGCCCCACGAGATCGATTTGCCGCAAGCCGAGCTCGGTGGCAAGGTCCGCTATCGCGACCGCCGACGTGGCCGACAGGATATCGGGACCGGGATCGGATTCCCCGCAACCCGGCAGATCGGGGGCATAGACGGAGCGCTCCGCGGCCAACAGGGGCAGGAAGCGGTCGAAAATTCGGCTGGTGCTTCCGGCCCGGTGTAGACAGAATACAGTGACCCTTTCATCGAAACCGCCGGTCGTCGGGAATGCGGTGCGGACGTGCAACTGACCGAAGCGGCAATCAAAATAAGCGCGTCGGGTGCGCACCGCCGGCAGCGTGCGCAACTTGGCCGATTTCGCCATCTCGCCCTCCTGACGTTGTTTTGATGCAACAACAAATTTTGCATTTCTTCACATTAGCACTAGCTTCTGCGCCCGCTCATCGCTAGAGTGTTGCATCGACGCAATATGAATTTTGGGAAGTGAAGCAGACCAACCGGTTGCGAGACGCCAGTCAAGAGCGGCGCAATACAAGGCATGGGGAATTGAAAAGCCGGGTAACGCCCGGCTTTTTTATTTCGGATCATCGACGCGGTCCCAGGTGCGTGACATCGTGAAACCGCTCATACGCCCCGACTGGATCAGCACGACTTGCACCAGGCGATCCTTGTCGTTCGATAACGCGTAATGTTCCTCGAATTTCGGGCGGTCATCGTCGGGTTCGACCTGCACCACCAGCACGGGTCCCGACCAACCGCAGACTTGGGTTCCACCATGCTTGGACTTCTTACGCGGGGCCGCGGCATCGGTCGGCTGATAGATGCGGTCTTGCCCATCGGACGTGAACGCTGCGACACCGGCGGCCTGCTTGATGGCAAGATCCTTGCCCGGCCACTGCAGCACCTCGCTGACGGCCGATATCGACAGCGGCGCCCCGAATGCCCCCGGCGGCGCCGCCGTGCCGGCGGGCTGGCCGCCGCCGCGCCGTCTTGTGCCTCCGCCCGGTCCGCCGCCGGCGGTGCCCGAGCCGGACGCAGGGGGGTTGGCCAGCGCATCGGCAAGTCGCTGCGGATCGTCGCTCTCCGCAGCATCGAGATGCCATTTGCCGCTGAGATCGACCCCGGGTGGGGGGGACGGTGCCAGCTTCTCGCCGGCACAGGCGGTCACGACCATGCTCACGATCAGCGGCCACACCAAGCGCATTGGGTCTCCCCAGGGAGCAAAAGTCACTAGTCTACCCGCGCCGGCGTGGCCCGGAAGATAGAGGCGACCCGAATCGCCGCGCGGTCTTGAGGCAGCTGCGCGCCGGGGCTGTCGAGGGACGCGTCAGGCCGCGCTGCGACGGCCCTGCAGGCCGCTTCGCCCCATCGGCGCGCGCACCCACATGCGGCCCGCGAGCGGTTCGAAGCAGACCCTCACCGGTTCCACGCGCCGATAAATCTCGCTGCCGCAGACGATTCGTGCATCGACGAGATCGGCCTTGATCAGATCGACGAGCGAGTCGCTCGCCTCGCCGCTCCAGGGCGGCATCGCCTCGCCGCTCCGTTGCGGCGGGGCCTCGCCGCTCCGTGGCGGCATCGCCTCGCCGCTCAGTGGCGGCAGGGCATGCGCCAGGATCCGCGCCTGGACATCGTCGCGGCCCACTGCGTCGCCAAGCACGGCGCGCTTGAAGCGGTCCAGAACCGCGAGCACTTCGCCGAGCGCATGATCCGTCACGTCGCCTGACCGACCGGACGCGACGAGAAATGGCAGGTGCAGAAGGCCGCCCACGCCGCGCTTCTCGTCATGCAGGCACAGCGCGAGCGCGCCGAACAGCGTCGCGACCAGACGCATGGGTTCGGGCGAGACGTGGTAAGTGCCCGGCACGACCGGAAACTCCTCGAGAACTGGGGACACGCGGATTTCTCAGTGGATTCTATGCAGCTCATGCTGCGCCCGCCGCCGCGTTCGCTCTGCCGAGCGATTCACGCTTTTGGGTCCGGCAAGCGAGCCCGGCTCCCGCTTTGGAGCATCGGGACGCCGGGCGTGCGGCCGATTACAATGCCGGGACGACCCGCGCTTCGAGGCCATTGATCCATGTATCGTTATGACATCATCGACAAGACGCTGGTCGCGGAACGCGTCGCACAGTTCCGCGACCAGACGCGGCGGTACCTCGCCGGCGAGCTCGGCGAGGACGAATTTCGGCATCTGCGCCTGCGCAACGGTCTCTATATTCAGCGCCATGCGCCGATGCTGCGCGTCGCGATTCCCTACGGCCTGCTCTCGTCGGCTCAGCTGCACATGCTGGCCGACATCGCGCGCCGCTACGACCGCGGCTACGCGCATTTCACGACGCGTCAGAACATCCAGTACAACTGGCCCACGCTCGAATCCGTGCCGGACATCCTTGCCGATCTCGCCAGCGTCGAGATGCACGCAATCCAGACCAGCGGCAACTGCGTCAGGAACACCACGTCGGACCATCTGGCGGGCGTGACTCCCGACGAGATCGAGGATCCGCGCCCATGGTGCGAGATCATCCGCCAGTGGTCGAGCTTCCACCCGGAGTTCACCTATCTGCCGCGCAAGTTCAAGATCGCGGTAACCGGTGCCCCCGAGGATCGGGCGGCCTCGCTCGTGCATGACGTGGGCGTGCACATCGTGCGCGGGCCGGACGGTGCACCGGGATTCGAAATCATGGCGGGCGGGGGGCTGGGGCGCACGCCCATCATCGGCCAGGTGATCCGCGATTTCCTGCCGCGCGAGGATTTGCTGTCTTATCTCGAGGCCATCTTGCGCGTCTACAACCTCGAGGGGCGGCGCGACAACCTGACCAAGGCGCGCATCAAGATTCTGGTGCGCAGCCTCGGCCTGGACGAATTCCGCCGGCGGGTCGAGGCGGAGTGGGCCACGATACGGGACTCGATGCGGCTCGATCCTCTGGAAATCGAGCGCGTGCGCGGCTTCTTTCCGAGCCCGGCCTACCGGCGGCTCGTCGATTCCGATCCGACCGAGGGCGCCGACACCGCGTTTCGTGCCTGGTACCGCTACAACACCGCGGCCCACAAGATCCCCGGCTACCGCGCGGTCTACGTGTCGCTCAAGCAGCCGCGCGTCGCCCCCGGCGATGCCACCTGCGGCCAGATGCACCTGGTCGCAGACCTCGCCGAACGCTACAGCTTCGGCGAGATCCGCGTCAGCCACACGCAGAACCTGTTGCTCGCCGACGTGGAGCAGAGCGCGGCCCGCGAGCTGTGGGAGGCGCTCGAGGCGGCCGGCCTCGCGACACCGAACATTGGCACGCTGACCGACATGATCTGCTGTCCGGGGCTCGACTTCTGCAGTCTCGCGAACGCCGGGTCGATCGAGATCGCCAAGCTCATCAACGAGCGCTTCGACGACTACGATTATTTGTATGAATTGGGCGAAATCGATATCAAGATGTCGGGCTGCATGAAT
>Ga0209611_10014364_pt1 | contig 10597 bp, 13 predicted proteins | sample S1TSphgellanicum_3_FD_187693 | JGI IMG/M metagenome (GOLD analysis project Ga0209611, IMG submission 187693) | Host-associated microbial communities from peat moss isolated from Minnesota, USA - S1T2_Fc - Sphagnum magellanicum MG (SPAdes) (version 2) | ecosystem: Host-associated > Plants > Peat... | reverse complement strand
GATTAATTCCTATTTTAATGGCATCTAGATAGCCAACTAACTCCTTCTAGAACTAACTAAAATGAGTTGGTTGACTGTCTACCTAACACTCTTAAAAACCAGCTAACTAGTTTGGTGTCACCTTCACAAATAATGGAAATAGTAGGAAAAACCTATTAATAATTAGAATTATCGGGCTACCATACTAGCTAAATTAACCTTAGGAAAAAAACTAGAAGACTAACCACCCTTCACAATCTCTTTCATGGGTGCCCTCCCATCACCCAACTGCTTAAGAATGAATCATATAAAATACACATGAAACATACATGGACATTGGCATTACATGGGTGTAGGAAGAAACCCTTCTTACTTGAAAATTTAAAGTTTTGACATTCTTTTCACATTTGTACATATCTATGTGGTTCATCATCCATAGACCTCACAATAACATTCAATCCATTGCATACATACCTTCCTATATTGATACTCACATCTACCAACACAACTGTAACAGGTTACATATCAATTAGGCACCATAAATCGTGTCAACGTTTTATGTGGAGGAGAGGATTGTTGATCAACAACTCCAACATTTGGTAAACAATGTCGGCTAATGTATAAAATATATGTTTTTGCCATTACAATTAAAGTGATTGTTGTAAATCAAGTAGAAATGCTTGCAAGGTGAAAAAAATTTACAACAATTTGCTAGCTCTATATAATTCCAATCTAGACAAGTATAATTAATTGGATTTTTGACAAACAAAAACCATGTAATGACACCCTTCTAGTTGCAAATGGTAAGATCTACCAATTATGAAATTTTGCAACATGAGGTTCTTCTAATTCATCGAACGTCAATACTATGGTGTTCAATGTTGCCACAATATCTTGCTAAATTCTATTGTGGTCATTTTCAAGATGTCATCTAACATTAATTCCATCTCACACCTTTGTATAGTCTTGGGGGCCAAGAGTCTTCCTAGGGTTTGATTCCAACTTGTGAACAATAATCGTGCTAATGATCATAACTATAACCACCAACTTAAAACTTGCACTGGTAGATCATCAATTTCATGTTGAATAAGGCACGTATCCTTGGCAACATGCCACATAGTCATATTCATTATGTCAAAGTGGGATTGGATCTAGAATGGAAAATAAAAGGTCAAGAAAAAGATATAAAATTTTATAAGGATTTTTTAATAATAAAAATTGAAGACCATCAAGTTAATATAGAAAACTAATTGGCTTCATACAAAACTAATGGAAGGTTGAAAGATCAAGAAAAAGATATAAAAGCTTCTAAGGATTTTTTAATAATAAAAATTGAAGACCATCAAGTTAATATAGAAAACTAATTGGCTTCATACAGAACTAATGGAAGGTATTTTTTTTAATCCAATTACTCTTCTAGTTGCTAAGGAAATGTTAGCATGTTTAATGGGGTTGATATGGATAAAAAAACACAACAATTGTAAAAGTTTATTATGAAGATTTTGAGCTTTGAGTAAATTGGCTTGAAAGCCTATAAGAGAAATTGGAGCACTTTTGTTTAATTCATGTAAATAGTGGAATAGGTTAACAACAAAGAGGTCATACAATATTTAGTCTAATGCATTTAGTAGTTTACAATTAAAGGAGGAAGCTTTTGATCCTAAATACAAAAATCAATTTGTAAAATGGTTGAAGAAGAATGATATTTTTACCCAAAAAAATTGATCTAATGATAATTTTTATCAAATGTACAAAATATCATTTAAAACCATTTTATTATTATTATTATTATTATCATTATTATTATTTCTTTGTTATATTTTTGTACTAACCCTTTTTTTACTAGAAATGTTTTGCCCAAAAGAGGAATTAACAATAAAAAGTTTGGAAGTCATGATCAATTGATTTTGGAAGGTTTCAATCACCAAAAGTGAGGGAAAAATTAGTGGAAAGTGCCATATTCCTCTATTTGGTTTTCAATATGTAACCATAAATATAGAAGGTTGATAAAAAATAAAATTACTTCATATCTTTTATTGCTCTTTTATTTAAATGTACAAAAAATCATTTCAATTGAATTTTATAATTATTTTTGTGTGCATGTTACTCTTTTGTTTGTTGTTTTTTAAACATGGGTAGCTTTGCCAATTATCCAAAAAATCAATATTTTCCACCATTTCAACAAGTAGTCTCAAAGTATGATGATTCATTCATTCATCTACAACTAATGTATAAGCAATTTCTAGTAAAGGCTTGTTGGCTTTCATAACAACATGTACCACATCGCCAACCTCAATGCAACGCTTTGCTATCCAAGCTTTTTCAAATGTTTTTTTCATGCCCCCCTCATCTAATCGAACATGATTAATAATCTTTCATTCAATTTTGTCAATAGCTCACTTGTTTTTTAATGCAAACATCTTTTCTTTTTGTTGTTCCTTTGCTTTGGTTATCGCTTCCCTATGCACAATGTTTTGTTCATGTGCACACAAATAATGATCATACATATTAGAACTTGGTTATAATGTAGGATCACATATTCAAGGGAGAAAGCAAAAAAAAAGGAGCCAAGCAATGTGTGGACAGTCCTTAAAAATTGTTTTTTGAAAATTTGAAAAATCACCATGGGAACACTATATGTCTAATAAATAAATAAATAAATAAAAGTTTTTATACTTTCAAAGTTGCAACTACAAAATTTTCATGAAAATTCACCATGTTTCAAGAATCCTTTTATATGTTTAAAGCACTCAAGAAAAGAATGTGGATAGATGGTTTTTTTGTATCAAAAGTCCTTTTCCTTACTAAATGTTCACCAAATTGTTTCATTTTTTTGGTGAACTTTAATATATTCCACAAGAAGGTATCCACGTGTTGAAAAGATTAAAAAAATAAAAATACATATAACTTTTTAGATTTTAATATTCGAATGTCCTTTTACACTATTATAATTTTATTTGTAATCATGGTTCGAAGTAAAGTTATAAATTTGACTATAATTTAAAGCTTAATGTAAGAAGATTTGAGATTTTATCATGTTATATGTCATATTTGGCCTCAAATTTGATATTCAATTTTTAAAATTTCATGAAAAATGTAATACAAACCAATAGAAAATTTCCATGTGGAAAATGCAATCCTTGGAAAGGACTTTCACCTTGGCATGATTAGCTCCTTTTTTCTTGCTTTCACCTTCAAAATAACAATAGTTGTGACTATTTGAAATTTCAAAGACATCTTTTAGTGATCGTCTCTTCTTCATGTATAAGAACCTTGAACTTGCATCATTAATTATTTTTATTCTTGCTTCATCTTTCATGTGCCTCATGCATAGTTGTATATAGGTCTTAGTGACCAATTTAATATGGTATCAAAGCTTGTTCATTATGTTTAATCAATTCAATATTGTGTCTTGATAATTACAATGAAGAAAACTAGAAAGAAGAAATTTAACATCCAATAAGAAAATAATTGAATTATAAAGTGATAACTCAATTATATTTAAAATGTCACAAAAGATTGACATTACAAATATTCCTAAATTTGATGGATCATACTTCCATATTTGGAAACACAAATTAAATTATTATTTTAAAATGAGAAACTCTAGAATTTGGTTGAAGGAATTGAAACTAAGCCTATTCCACCCATAGCAACTCAAAAGACTATTGGAGATCAATCATTTCCATATCATGGAATGGGAAGTCTTCTTCATTGGGAAGACAAAGATACTTTGAATCTCACAATTTAAAATAACAATGTTGATAACTCTATAATATCACACATCATCATATAATTTAGCCCATGGCACTTGGGTTAAATTGAACAAATAATTGAATCTAAATATGCAATAACTAAAATGTTCCTCAAGGTGAAAACACAATCAATTAGACACAAAAAGTAATTATACTTCATGTAGTCATATTTTTACACATAAATGGAAGAAAATAAAATCAAAACATTTTCAATCATTATCAAATTATTGCTTGCTCAAGAGTGAGTTTATAATTTTTTGAATATAAAATTTGAAAATTTTTAGTATAATAAAAGTAGGTGAAAAGTATTTTTGAAACAAATTGACCATATGGTGTTCAAAAATACTTTTATGTTTGAAGCTTGAAAAATAAATATTTTTACTTTATAAGTTGAAAGCACGTAAGTACAATTTAGTGTAGCAAATCCAAGAAAGTAAAAAATGTCAAATATTTCTTCTACTTGAGGCCTACTTTTGAAAAAATACATGCTCGCAAAATAGAAAAAAATCTACTTGTAGTTTTGAAATTTCTACTTAAATGCATATTAAACAATTGATTTTTTGATATCATTGGCATAAAAATAATCAACATGTTCATATTAATCATTGGGATAAATAATATTTTAAAGTTTAATACACTAAAACATATTTTATGGTTACTTTCCATTTACACGAACAAGGATCACAAAGTGTCTACTCGATTATGCTTTCACCCCTCAAAGATAAATTACATAAATCAAAATGAAGGATAATGACAATGTCATAAAGCATATTCATACATTTAGAGCATTATTGGAACAATTATCCATAATCAAATCTCTAGTTGTTGATGATGAAGCAATCCTTTCATTGATGAGAAGCATGTTAATAGGATATAAAACATTTATAAATTCAATGAAGCAACAACCAAATTTAACACTTTCATCTTTAATCATAGACTTGATATAAGAAAAAACATTAATGAAAAGTGTTAATACAACAAATGATTGTCTAATTGCATTATTTACAACAAACAAAATTTATAAGAAATTTTTTTAAGACAATATGTGTAAGGAAGGTGAAGCATCTTCCAATAAACACACATTTGGAAACAAGAAAAAAATTAAATGTTTCCATTATAAAAATAAAGGACACATGATTAAAGATTGTAAAATAAGAATTGTAGCAAATAAAGCAGTTGCAGCCAAACAAGCAAATGTTATTGAAAGAATTGAAAAGCTATATGTAGTTGCATTAAGTGTTAAAGTAGATAAAGTTTCTACTTGGTATGTTGATATTGATGCCGCTCAACACATGTCTTTTGACAGAAAGTTGTTCATATTGAATGAAAAATGGGGTAAAGGACATATATTTTATCTAGGTGATAATTCTACACAAGATATACATGATCAAGGAGAGGTCACCATTAAACTGAGTAATGGTGACATAAGAAAAATTCTTGATGGCATTTAAAGCTTCAAATACATTATGGGGTGAAGTTTTAAACACAATCAACTACTTGCAAAATAGGAGTCCTACAAAAGTTATTCCTCACGGGAAGACTTGCATTGAAGTTTGGATTAGGAAAAAGCCCGACCTTTCACATTTGAAAATATTTGGAAGTAAAGCTTTTGCATTGATCTAGAAAGACCATCGAAGCAAATTGGATCATCACACTATTGAATGCACATTTCTTGGGTATAGTGATGAAAGCAAAGCCTATAGACTCATGAGAAAATATGACAAAGGTCTATTGATATCTTGGGATGGCATTTTTAAAGAAATAAACAATGCACACATTGAGGTTGTTGATAAGAAATAGGCACCCATTTCAACCAACATTGAGGATTTCATTCTAAATCTTAGTTTCCTTCATCAATACACTACAATGGGAAATCAAAGTACCATGCCTATTCACACTGTAGTTGGTCAAGGATATTGCAACATTCAACTTGAAAAACTCCGGAGGTTGACCAAGAAGGATGGTCAAATTTGAATCAATTGGTACAAGATTTTAATTCGATTGCAAAAGTTGGAGATACTAATGTATAGATTGGTCTATGTACCAAAAATCCTCTATGAAACTTAAATGGCATTCTTGAAGAAGAAATTTATTTGGAATTTCCAAAAGGAGTTGAAAAACCTAAAGATTCAAATTTGGTCTTCAAACTTCACAAATATCTTTATGGGCTATGCCAATCATCTAGAGCTTAGTATAAGCAACTCAATGATCATTTATTGAACACCAAATCAATTTAAATGTTGTATAATTAATTTTAATGTTTATACCAAAACAACCCAAGAAGGTTTTGTCATTTTTGTTGTGGATGTGGACGACACTATTATTGCAAGCAATAATTTGTCCATAATTATGGACATCGAAAACACATTGGCACAAACATTTGAAATGACATTATTGGGAGATATTCATTTGCTCCTTGGAAATTAAATTATCAAAAATTGTGTTAAAGGTTGCATACTCCTCTTTCAATCTAAATACCTTAAGACCAATGAAGTGATACAAGATGGAATCTAGGAATCATATCTTCACACCACTAGAAGTAGGCCTCAAATTGATTAAAACTGATTACCCCATAACTGAAGTAGAACGTCTTTTGATGGAAATAGTTCCATATTCACAAGTTGTTGGCAACTTAATGCATGTTATCATTTATACAAGACTTGATTGGTCTTACTCAATTGGGTGTCTTGCCCAATTTCTAAGTGATCTTGGAGAAATTCATTGAAAAACTATCAAATGTGTTTTTTGATACATAAATTCCATTTCACACAAATGCATCAAATACCAAAAATGTGAGTCTAATGGTACCTTAATTGGTTATTCAAATGTTGATTATGGCAATGATATCAACATGCATTGTTTCATTTCAGGTTATTGTTTGGGTGAAAACACATTGTGGAGTACTTTTTGGCATATGTGGAATCCATATTAATGTTAAAATAAAAGTCCATCTTACACTATAATAAAATAAATTATATTGCACAAGTCATATGGTAAGGCTAAACTTTTTTTTTAATTTTTAGATTTTATAAATGGTAGATAATTGTATCAAAAATTTACATTTAAAAAATGAAAAGCTGAATTATTAATTTAAATGAATAAAATAATTTATAAAAAAATCCATATTTCATTGTATATTTCAATTTATGGTTTTCAAAATTGTCTTCCTTTATATCAATGGCATCACACTACTTCTATGTCAAAAAAATTCAATCAACTAAACATTTTAGTAAATATAATAAGTCAAAAATCATATGATATGAAATGTGATGTAGGGTTTGTGGCATTTTAAAAGTCCAAATATGTTATGGTAATTCAAAATCTATTCATGAAATTCACACAATGTGATCATATCACATGTAATATTTGTTTTTTGAATCTTTTTCACATATTATTCACTTATATTTTATTCCATGGCTCATGATTGATAATCCAAGTTATCACAAGATTATGTACTCTACCTTAATGTGCTTTCACCTGTTTCATCCTTATAGGAGGAGTTGTAGCCTGGGCAAGTAAAAACCAACATGTTGTAGCCATCTCTAGCATTGAATATGAATACATGGCATTATCCAAAGTTGTATCATAAGCAATTTGGTTCAAGAGACTACTTGAAGACCTAGGTTTTGTTGAAAAAAACCCTACCACACTTTTTTGAGACTTTGGCATCAAATCCAAAATTCAATGACATAAGTAAGCACATATAGATATACAATATCATTTCATTAGGAAACAAGTTCAAAACAACTTGATTAAGCTTCAATATATTCCCATAGAAATTATTGTAGCTAACATATTCATTAAGAGTTTGAATAAACCTAAACATGAACATTGCATGAAAATGTTTGGATTTGAAGAAGTTCCACAATTCTACAAGCAAATCAATAATCAATTCAAGAAAGAGATACAAAACCTAGAGAATGTTGAGCATGTAAATCATTACGCAACTTCCAACATCAATCCAAGAGAAAATGATGAACCCTAATTCATGTTGGAAAGAAATGATGAAAAAACCTTAATTTTTATGGAACATGTATATGCAATCCTATAGGAAGAGTATTATAACTTGGTTATAAATTTGTAGGATTACATATTCAAGATACCAATAATTGTGATTGTTTGAAACTCCAAAGACACCTCTTGGTTATCGTTTCTTCGTCATGTATAAGAACCTTGAACTTGCATCACTAATTATTCTTATTCTTGCCTCATCTCTTGTGTGTCTCATGCATGCTTGTATATAGGTCTTAGTGACCGATTTAATAATGTGTCATCATAATCGATTTGGAGTAATCTATGAGAGGCTTTTCAATTGAAACCTTCCACTTGGATTTGGATGGCGGCTTTAGGTATGGTTAGAAATTAACCAATGTCGTTAATGTGCACCAATGGGGTCTTGGATGTTGTGGACTTTTTTGGCAATGGTTGTGAAAAATTTCCATTACCACTTGGGATTGACTATTAGTTTCAAGTGGTGGATCACCCTTCAATTTCAACAAAATAATGATAGACAATGTCATTGGAAAGGTTTGATTTGCCCAAAATCTCTTCAACATGCAAATCAACTTCTTTAAAATCCAAATTAGGTGTTTTTGTATTGTTACATCTTGTCTAACATAGTTTTTGGATTCAAAGGCCAAATTTTAGTTGTTTTGAAATCTTTACAAATTTTTGGTGGGGTCAATGTTTTTTTAAGAACTAGGGAAACCCATTGTGCCAAATCTTATTTTCCAACACCCTTGCCTTTGTTCACTAGTGTCCAGACATCCTTGTATGCTTTGAATGCGGTTTTGAACAATTTGAAGGATACAACATTGAAAGGCTTCAAGGCACATGGCTAATGTGTGGTGGCAAAGTGATCAAATCCAACCCCACACCCCTTGGCCTTGTGCACAACATCAATCATGACATGAGAATTATGGCCATCAGAATTAACAAATGTTGATTAATGTTACAAAGATCTTTGTCACATGTTTGAACAAATGCTATGAAATGTGAAACCCAATCAAGTGTCAAAAAGAATGTAAGCAGTCATCCATGTTTTTGGTTGCATAGCCCTTGTTGCACCAAATTCACACCTTTCAATGATGTTTTCACAAAATTACTTACCTCAAAAAATGTAAAATTTTGGAAGTGATTTTCTTGTTGTGTTAATGTAAGACAACACATACAACCATTTTCTTTTGTTTGGTGTAATCAAATGCACAAATTTGAGCTAGAACAAGTGTGCCTTTGTTTCAACTTGCTTAAAACACCTTATTCATTACAATTCCAAATTTGAGTTGGTTGGTAATGGTGTGCATTGTATGCTTATGTTAAGTTAGTGTAGAAAGATGTAGCATTTGTTAGATAGAGGACCTTTGCACATCCAACCACTAGACCTTAGGCAACCCTCATTGACATGTCATGATGACACCTTTTAACCACTTGCACCACCTACATCTTGGAATCCTATTCTTAAATTTTGTGTTTTTCTCTTGTGTAATCTTTATTACTTTTAATCAAAGTTGCACAAGTGTAAGCAAATGCCCAATCACTTACATCTTCTTCACATAAAGGGACCAATTCATCCTTTTTTTTGTGTAACATTCTTGCCTTCCTTATTTTTATAGATTATGTAAGTCCATACATATGGTTGTGTAATAGTGTGGTAGGCACACTTGACATTCAACTAATGGTGTGGATCTTACAACCAACCTTGACAATTTCAATTTCTACATTTAATCTAACATCACCTCAATTGCCATTTTCTATCACCTTTTTCCTCCTCTTGTATTGACTTGCAAGTTTGCCTATTGGTATGTTCCTTGACCCATGAGGTGTTTGTTTAAAAACATTATGTCTTTGTGTACATGTTGGTCAGCTTGTAGAATGGTCGACATTCTCATCACTTTGTTGGCTATAGTTTGGAACTTCCACGGTGCACTAGAAAGCACCATTGTGGTTTTGGTTTAAAACTTGAATCAATTGATCCCTAGTAGAATAGATGCACATGGGGTGTGCTTGTAGAATTTATACATCGTATCAACTACTTGCTTGGCTTGATTGTAGCTAGCCATGAGTCTCTTGATTGTTCAATCTCTTAGATCTAAGCAATAAATCACAATTGGAGGCAGTGATTTTTTTTGATGTGCACATTCATATTTAAAACCTCTATCCTCATTCGAATTAGACTCTAAGTCTTCATTACTCTCATCACAAAATGATCCCTCCAAATGCATGTTAGAAAGCAATTGAAACCTTTAACTCTCACACACAAGGTGATTCATGATCACAAAAATCCTTCTTTATTGCAATAGTCACATAAAACATGCACATGAATACACAAACTTGTTTATTTGTGTCTACAAAAATGGACAATTCTTTTCACATTCCATGCACAATACTAGGTTGATTAATTTTTGCAAGAAATTCATATTGTGAAAAATGCCTAACTCAATTGCAATTGCGTTGTGAATGATATTGTGTCACAATGTTGCCATTAAACAACTACCAAATTGTAGCAGAGATGCTTCCTTTGCAGTTTAATGCAGATTGAATTGGTGGCTTAATGAAGGTGATTAACACTCTAAATGAGCCCATAACATGAAAATAAGTGGTCTGGATTAATCTGTTTTTTGGCTATTTTCGTATATATGATTAATTAAAGTTCGATTAGCCACAGTTTAAGGCACAACAATCAATGACCGAGAAGGGGCACTGTCCGTTTAGGGTGTAGTTACCTTAACCATCAATTGTGTTAACCTTGGTGGCTATTAGAAGAGATGGATCAGACAAATAGTGTCTTTTTTTAAGAATGATGGGGTTTTTGGGTTTTGGGTTTGAAGTGAGAATAGGATCAGATTGAACCCATGCAAGATCTA
>Ga0209611_10014363_pt1 | contig 10598 bp, 8 predicted proteins | sample S1TSphgellanicum_3_FD_187693 | JGI IMG/M metagenome (GOLD analysis project Ga0209611, IMG submission 187693) | Host-associated microbial communities from peat moss isolated from Minnesota, USA - S1T2_Fc - Sphagnum magellanicum MG (SPAdes) (version 2) | ecosystem: Host-associated > Plants > Peat... | reverse complement strand
GAGAAGAAGGACGTAGATATTAATGAGATTTATTTTAGATTGTTCTGTAGCAATTAGTTGGTGTTTGTCAGACGAAGATAATGATTATGCTAACGCTATTTATACTATTCTCTCGGCAGGACATCAGGCATTAGTACCTACTTTTTTTTGGTTAGAAATTAGTAAGGTTAAGGAAATAAAGTAGCCTGAAACCATTGATATATCCTTGTCTATGATGAGCAAAAAGCTTATCTCATATCTTGCACCTCTCCGTACCAACCCAGGCATCCTCAAAAGATGCGCGATAAGGCTACTTTATTTTTATAGGTTTTTCTCGCTAAATCAAGAGTTTGTAATCCATACTGTGTGATTAAACTACATCAAACTTTATTGATGCAAGATGTGAGTTGTCCGAGCAGTATTGGTATACAACCCATATTTGAGATCATAAGAATGCAATATCACCTTCAAAGTATGCGGCTTCTAGGTTCTCCCCTGTTTCCAGGCTGATGATGGGGGAGTGGATATCTAGTGTTGTGCCAAAGAGGAATGGAGCAGAATATTTCAAGTGAAATATCCATAACCAGCAGCCGTTTTAGCTCCAATTCCTAATTCAGAAAGTCCTGCTTGTAGCCAATTTTTTGCCTGTACAACCCAAGCTATTGTATTTGACTCATTATCTCGACCTGCTACTGCAAAAGCAAACTGACTCTGACGACCCAGTGTTAAAAAATAAACAGGATTAGGATTTTGATAAGGGGTTGGTTGTATTCTTCCAGTCGTGTCACTGTAGTAATCAGGATAATGATTATTCATGATATCTGGTTCTAGTTTTGGCGCGACGATGGGTATAGCATTGAAAAAAATTACTTGACCTATTTCACCTTGATAGCCAAATATTTTAATAAATTCCCAATAATTTTCTGGTAATTCATTAAGTTCTTCTTTTAAAAGCTTTTGATATTCTTTCTCTACTTCATCAAGTCTATCTGTCTTTTTTAAAATACAAAGTAAAGCATAGGATGCAGCTAAACCTTTCAATGCACTACCAGGAATAATAGGGATACCAGTGATACGATCTAGAGTAATGCTTGTTTCTACAATACTGGTCTGTCCTAACCCTACAACCATTCGCCATTCAGGAGAAGCAGTAAAATGCTGATGGTGTGGAAAAAACTTAATTTGCTCTTGCCAGCGCAGATAGTTAGCTTCAACTAATTTTTGATTAAAAGGAGTTTTAATTGATTTGAAGAAATCAGCTTTTTCAGATTTGGCTTTCTCTTTGTTATTTTCATAACCAAAATATCGATCTAGCAGTAAACTGAGATTACTGCAATTACAATTATTTTTTGGACTTGCAAAGACTTTTTGCGTATTGGCTGGTAAACAGTATTCTATGCTCATCTTCCATCCTCTTCAGATTTTAACTCAGCTTCAGCAAATCGTTTAAGCCATTGAAGAAATGCAAGGGCTTCACCAGTTGCTTGACGATAGTGTTGAGTATTTTCACTTTTTAATACTCGTTTTAGTAAATCTCCTTCACCCCAAGTTAAATGGTCACATACCCAACCCGATAGGTGAGCAAAGGCCTGGATATGTCCTTTAGAATCCTGTTTCTTACCCTTAGCATGAAGAAATGCCAACGTTTGAGCTAAACCATTAATTTGAATCATTGTTGGTAAATCACGGACAATACTACCATATTTACCTTCATATTCTTTTCCATGTACAGTTGCAATAAACTCCCAGGCACGTTTAGCTCGGTTGCGGTCTAAATCTCTAGAGTTCATTCTTACAACTTGTGTAGTTGGTGATACAGGTGAAGCATTATTTTCATTTGATCTTGAAACTTGCTTCTTAAGAATTGGTTTCTCTATCATAAGCAAAGCAATACCTCTTGTTTCAATCTTTAGTTCCTACTATAAGATACGAGTAGCGACAATTCCACGTCCAATAGTTTCGTTACCACCCAACTGGAAACGGTTGTTTTCACTACCGAGATGTTTCTGAACATAGTTCAAAATAGCTTCTGCATTAGCAACCTCGGCAGGAATATTATCTTTTATACCTACACGAGGATCACAAGCAAACAAAGGCGTATATAGTAAAGAATCTGATGGTAAGTTTTCTTCTGTCCATAATGCACCTGTTTCCACAGTTTTTTTTATTGCATCTAACTTAGTACGAGAAACTATATCTGTACTAAATTGACAGAAATCTTTGAAAGCATCATCACTAATTATCACCAAATCTTCTTTAAGTTTACTTCTCCAAAATGTATACTCATAAGTAGATGGTAAAGCATTATCAGCCAACCAATTAGCTAAATCTTGTATATGAGTATCACCCTTTATAGCCTCAAAAGTAAATTCTTCTAAAACTAGAGAATTATCAATTAATAGTTTACTATCATTTGCTACAATCGCTTGACATTCATTAGGTTTAATATCCCAATTTTTCGATTGCTTACTTAACTTCAAATCGCGTACAAGACGACTAAGAACCAGTGGACAAGTAATCCAGGCAAATACACCTGCTAAAGAGCGAACTGGAAACAAGAGAATGCGTCCATCTCCAGGTGATAATGCTCCTGCATGTTCATTATTGCCATTACTTTCTGGTCCAAAGATAACTTTAACTATTTCTTCTCTTCGCTTTTTTTCTACTTCATTACTATTTTCACCATGATTATCGAAAATTCGACGGAGTTTACCTTTGATTCCGGAAGATTGAATCATAGGGAAATTAGTATGCTTTTCTCTTTGAATAGGTAAGTCAACTACACCTAAACTACTACCGCTACCAACATGTAAAGGCGTTTCTGTGTAAAGAAAAAGTAATTTTGTTTCCTTAAACATCTAATTTTCTCCTAATTAATACCACTTAAGTATTTAGCAAGGGGAGGATATATGTGTCGCGAATTTTTAAAGTTTGAGCTTGTCCTCTGGCTGTAGTACGGATTGTGATCCTAACAGCTTTGGTATTGTCTGCCCAAAGTACAAGAATAGAACCATCATCGAAGGTCTTTTTCACTCGCTTAAGCGTAGTATTTTCAAAGTTCCCACTAATAATTTCTTCAACTGCAGAAATTTTAGCTAATTTTTCCGCAAACTCTTTAGTACCTTGTGGAAAACCATGTTTAAGACTTTTAATCGAACTACTAATTTTTTCTGATTCAATAACTTCTGAATCTGGGGGTTCAGGAATAATTTCGGCTAGTTTTTGTTGTTGACTAACTCGTTTCCAAAGAATTTCTCCTGCAGCTGATAAGTAGATATTATCTTCCTTATCTGGAGGTAAAAGTAATTGTAGGATCCTTTCTTTGTCAGGAATAGCTTTTAATCTTTGTTCCACCTCTAATTTTTGACGAGGTTCTGTATCTATCCATGCAAAAAAATGGTCATATTCAAGTAATAAATCGATATTCCAAGTAATAGGTAATGCTGGAAATGTTATCGGCTGTTGAAAATCTTGATAGATATACTTAACTGGTACTTGGAAAATCATACCTACCATTGTTGTATAAGAAATTTCAGCCTTAAAACCTCCTGTTGCATTGATGATTACTTCTTGTTTCTCTGACTGTGCTTTGTTGATCTCATCAACTAAAATATTAACTAGCTCCCGCAGTCCATGACTCTCAAATTGAGATTCATTTTTTTCTAAGGGTAGTTGGCGAAGACGAATATTTGACCAACCTTCCTTGTCTAAATAGTTTTGTACTTGTTTAACGCAACGCTCTCCTTCAGGCGTTGCAGTATGTAGCAAAACTATTTTATCATCCGGTGTTGCAATTTTGAGTAAAGAATTAGTTTCTGCTGAAGCTTCTGATGCTCCTACTTTGTCAAAGTATAGTCGTAATTCCGCATCTGTGACTTCTGAATTTCTCTTCTTTAACTCACGAGCAGTATTACTGAGTAAAGATATACCAGTTGTAGTAATGATAGTTTGCATTATTCCTCCTGAAAAAGTTTGCAATAATTCCAACATCCAACTAAACTCAAACCGTAACCAATTTGAGCTTGTGATTTTTCATCTGCTAAGTTTTGCCAATGAAAAGCTTTTAGTATTTCTTCTGATGCGGCATCAGTTTGAAAATAGTAAACAGAACCAGACATGACTGCACGACGAGTTGGCTTTGGTTTGTTGCAAGCTATATCCCAACCTCCAATTGTTTGATACCCTGTGATCGCTGCTGCAATTAGTTGGAGACTTATCCCTTTATATTCACCAGATAAAGTATCAGGATTGATCCATTTGGGTAGCCATCCTTGCTGATGTTCGCTGTCAAAAATTGTTGGTGTTGCTAGGTAAAGCTTAAAACCATCTGATTGATTGATTTTATTAATTAATTGCTCTCTAAGCTTACCCCAGTCAATACCCATAATTTTCATATAACTACCAACACGATTTTCTCCACCAATTCCAATTAACCCTGCTTCTGAATCTGGATTAGAACTTAAGGTTGTAATTCCCTCCAATTCAATATATAGTCCAACATTTTTTTGACAACGAATAAACTCAGTTTGATATAGTTTACCTTCTTTGGCAGCCTGGATGGTGTTATCAACTTCAATTCCTAAACGAGATTCTCTTTCATAAAGCTTACTTGAATTCACAAAAGTAACAGGATATTTACCAAGTAAATAATCAGCTAAATTTTCATTACTCCAATAACCTTGTATTGCTTCCACAGGTTTAATTTCCGGAGTCCATAGAGGATGTAAAGAGTAAGTTAAATCATTTGCCCCTGGTATCTTCTCCTGTATAGGACTTAAGTATATTAGTTGTGAATTACCTTTAATTTGCACTATATCAGCAGGAAGAGTAAAATAAGTTATTAAATTTGATTCTTCATATTTTGCAATCCAGACTCCTTTAATTTGCATTTTTCCATAATTACCTTGTGCAGGTGTGCCAATCTCTCCAGGAATTGTGCAATTATTGTTGTCTGGACAGTTAAAACAACCATCTCGATATTCTTGATACCGTCCACACCGTTCTGCTAGGACTTTGGAACGAATTGCACCTTGTATAGTATTTGGTGTGGGAGGAAAAATACTTCTAGCGCGGTGTCCTTCACCAGCAGAGAAGGGACGACCATCACGAAATAGCAATACATCAGTAGGTTCAATGAAAATTTGCATTAGACTTCCTCCCCTTCACCAGTTGCTAGAAAGTGTGTGAATATTAATAAATCAGCAAAAGTTTTAAATTTTTCTTGAGGCTTATCTTCATGCTCATCTTTAGATAGCTTCCCTTTATTAGCTTGCATAATCAATTCAGCTAAATCATCAGCTAGTTTCTTTTCGTCTATCTTATTCAATTTTTGAGTACCTTGCTGACGATTTAAAAGCCGTTTAATTTCTGCTGCATAAAGCTCTTTATTTTCTAGTAGTGACAAAACTTCTGCCGTATCTCGCAAAATGAAAGCAAATTTACTAGAGATATTATTATTTTTAAATTTGTTTTGAAAATTTAGCAAAATATTTACTGTATCAATACTTTTATCCGCATAAGTCCATTTAGCACCAGCACTCATTATTTCACCAGAGCGTTTTAGAAATATCAGACTAAAAGCATTTCTCCCTTCCTGATTTTTAGCATTTTTTTCTGCCTTACGAACTTCTCTAAGAGTGATGTCTAGAGGATTTTTATAGTGGGCAATTACAATACCTGTGCTAGCTGTGGCTTTATGTCCCATCGTGACTAGTAGTTGTCTGCTATTCCTATCACCTTTGATAAGTTCCAACCAAATATAACCAGCTTTCTTTTCACCAAATTTGACTTCAAATTCTTGGCACTCCTTCTCTGTACCTACTTCACCAGTAAAAATTTCTCCAGAAAACGCTGCTCGTAATTCTCTAGCAACTTCTAAGACTGAATCTAACGGTAATAAAGTTAAAACATCATCACCACCTGCATAAACTAGTTTGCCAGGATGACGTTTTTCAACAATATAGCGTACTAATTTGAGTGAGAAATCTCCTAATGCTTTACTAATAAATCCGTGAATAGCTGGACTCATTAAACGTTTATTTTCTAAAATCTCTTTCCAGTCTTCTCTTACTTCTAACTTCTCTTTAGTTGTAGGATGCAGGACATCCTGATATTTAGGCATCTTTTCTCCTGAAATCCATTTACCCATTTCATCACCATCCATCATCAGGATGGCAAAGTATTTTCTTGGTTTTGCCATACCTAATTCTCTTGCAACAGTCAAGAATTCCTTCAGAGCATTCAAAGCTAATTTAATTTGAACTTGATCTGGCTTACTATATCTTTGATTATTTGGCTTATTCAGTTCTTCTTGGTAAGTTTCTTCAAGTAATAATCTTCCATCCATCTGTAAAAATAAAGTTAATAGTTTTCTATCATCAGTAGCTAAAGTTGATTCATCTAATTTTTCCGCTAGATGAGGTATAGTTTTTTCGGTAACTTTGTTACCTCTAATCAAAGGAGATTTCCCAACTGCATCCAGCCATTGGTTTAAAACAGTACGTAGAAATTCTAAATTTGTCCCACTAAATGCTTGAATAACTTGTTTTTTAAAGCTGGCAGTTGCAACAGTACTAGTAGAAGGAAAATTTAATTGGTTCTCTGGTTTAATATCTTTTTTATCTTCATTATCAAAATCCACTTTTAAACATGGATATAGTTCTTTCTGAAAATACAGTCTCCAAGCTAATCTCTTGGTTAATTCAACAGTATCTAAACGTTCTTGTCCTGTCTCTTGAATCTCAAGATATTTGAGTTTTTTAGATAGTTGTATCCAGAAATCACGAATTTTAGTCCGTCCTATTGTATCAAAGTCATCCTCGATAGAGTTTTGATTATCTATTCCCGGATAAATAGTAGCCCTATCACCCCCTAATGTCGATTTTTCTCCTGTTTCATTAGTTTGCAAAAAATTTCGTAAACCCTTGCGGCTACCTAGTGCTTTTTCTGTAATAAAGTAAATATCACTATAGATTGCACCAATGTTAGGTTTATACGTTCCACCATCATCTCGGTAAATCTTAAGTATTTTTTCTGTATTAATAAAACGGTTACCTAAATGTGGTTTATGGGAGTTTAGAAAATTATAGAAATTATGATCTTGAGTTGGTTCATTTCCTTTTGGTCGCCAGGGGTAAACTTGCCAATATGTATTAAACAAATTTCCAGTTTGTCTTTCCCACGTTTGTGACCATAATAAGGGTTCTTCAAATAGATTTTCTATTTGCTCGCGAATTTTTTGTGTAATTTTACTCCATTGGATTCGTATTCTCTCAGCAGCTTGTTGTGCTAATATTTTACCTTGTCCATAGGGGACTATTGCTAGAAATCTATTTGGTAAGCTGGGTAGGATTAAATCCTCTAAATTAGGTTGTTGAGATAGAATACCTTGGTTATGTAACCAGCGATCACACAAAGGCTGTCCAATTAGGTTGGGAAATATTACTGCATCGGGGCCAATTTCCTCAGCTATCGATTCTATTGCTGCCCAGTTCAGGTAAGAAAGTAAGTAGCTGCCTGCCCATAGGTCTTGAGTGCGGCGGGCGGCACTGATAAAAGCCTGCACTGGACTAATAGTGAACAGTAAGAAAGCTGGGTTGGAGTTAGTAGCGGCAATCGCACTTGTTAATGCTTGGTGTGCCCAAATTGAATGATCAGGAATACGAGTATCCGCAGGAAGGAAGTCCCATAAAGTTTTAAGTTGATTACCTTCCATTTGCTGAATTTGACTTGACCAGTTACGCCATAACCAAAGAAATAGTTTTTTAGGGTCTTGTTTAATTTCTGGTTTGATGGAAAGTAATGATTGCTTGATTGATTCTTGTAAGAGATTATCATCAATGCGAGTTGGCAAATAGCGTCCTTTACCCAAATTTCGACCCTCGCCTGATAAAGGATGAGTCAAATATGGCTCATTCCTAAAATCTGCTTCACCAATACTTCTATAGTTAGGGAAATTGAGTCGGTCAGATGCCGAAGCAATCCAATCAGCTTGTTTAAAATCATCACTACTCAAAGTTAGGCTTAAATATTGTGCCAAAGTTTGCGCTATTTTTCCATGTTCTTTGATATTTAGTGCTTTATTTGGTGGATCATGCAAGATAGCATTTATTTTGAGAAGCCAAAAATTAGTAGTGCTCATTGTATTCCTACCTTCTTTAAATTTTCTATAGATGGAATGAATTCTTTCTCAATTATTTCCTGATTCGGCAAAGATAACTTTACAGTGATAGTCTCCTTTTCAAATTCGCTTTTTAACAATAAGCTTTGATTAGCAGGTAATAACTGGGTTTGGAAATTAACTATTAATAAAGCTACTTTTTTGTCTGATAATTCTATTACTCCAATATGCAGAGGTGATGAGATTCTATTGATATTTCCAGTTGCCACAACATAAGCTTTTCTACCTGACAATGACGTAAAACGGAATTGAATTGGTAGACCAAAGGCAGCTCGCTTAATAGTTGTAGGTTTACTTTTGCCACCATTTTTTAACCAGTCTTTTACTTCTTTATAATCATATTTAATTGCATCTTTGTATCGTCGTCTAAATCTTAAAAATTTTTGCCCAAATTCATTAAGTAAAAGGTTCCAGGAATCATTATTATTTAAGTTATTTGACTGCCATAAATAAGCACTAGATGTTTGATAACTCAGTATTTCAAATGGAGTTGGTGATACAAAGCTTGATTTTCCATTGTTTAGAATATCTCTATATAGTTGTTTAATCCTTTGAATAGCTGCAGAAATCTCGGATGCTAATTTTTCAATATTAGATGCAGATAACTTAAAATTGAGACTACAATAATCACTTTTAGGCTCATTTATAACTTTTAAATTTCCTGCACCCCGATTACTTCTTGAACCAATACCACCTAAGTTTATTAACATCCACATTGCACCTAATGCTAAATGTAAACATTGAATATCAGTGTCTCTATCAAGACGAGTTTGTAATACCAATTTAAACTTACTTCCGGGTGGGAAATATCCTCTGGCTCCTCGCTTTCCGTCCCCATGCATTGAGAAAAATAGGTAAACTAACCCAGGAAAATTATTATCTCGTGTGAGTACACAATTACTTACTGGTTTTTTGGTCTGTACTCGGATAATAATTGAGCCACTTCCATCTGTGCTACCGAAAATTCTATTCTCCCACTTTCTGACTTCCTCAAAATTTGTAAGACTAGCTGCGATCGCACGAAACCAATACCTTAATACACCCCTAAAAGCAGGGGGACGTAATTCAGCTTCTTGTTGATTAGCACCTGATAAAAATAAAGGTGTAACTGTTTCCAGATCAAAAGTAATTGAAGGCATATGATTTTAGGCAATTTATTTTCGACTCAACCCCACCAAAACCCGTGCCAGAGCCTGCACCATCGGACGACTAGAAACATCCTCCCCCCGTTTAAGGTAATGAACACTCCCAGTTAACACCGGGGACTCAGTCACAATCTGATCCTCCTTACCCCCATAATCACTCTCCAAATTAGCAACAACAACCAGATTCAAATCCCGACAAAACTGTTCCCACATCGGCACCTCCTCCCTACCCTTGTCCCCAGCCAAAATCACTGCATGGGTAGCTTCCCGCATAATCAGCCGATTCCCCTCAGTAATCTTTCCACCCACATCAATAATATTTAGGGGAGTATTGGCACTCCTGACCCAACTTGCAGCTTTTTGGGCAAACTCCGGGGTGTACCTAGCCTTATAGTTATCCTTGAGTTCCCTAGCTAAGACGGGGTCTCGACGTGCTGCATCAGAAAACCAAGCACCTTCACCATCAGGACACGCAGTTATTACATAAGGATAAGGTGCATCGGGAATCTTACTAATAGCCTGCTTCAACCCTTCCCGCAAACACGACTTACCAGACTGTTTGGGACCACAAAGCACAACCTTCACAATCTGCTTACCTTTTGCCTGCGGCTCATCTGTTTCAATCAGTTCCCCTAACTTATAGGCTGGAGTATGGGTGACAGCAGTAATATAAGTTTTATACCCAGGTCTACCAATCTTGGGATCAAAAATCGCGATCGCACCATAAAGATGAGATACCTTATGCCCGATCAGATAGCACACAGGCAAAGACGCAGGCCCATCAATCTTGAGTAGCCGACCCCCAGCCAACTTCCCAGACTCAATCAACCCATCTAGACATAACGCCGCATCCCGCACAATCTGGTCCCCGTCCCCTGGGTTGCCGAATTTTACTTTTAAAACGTCCCCATCTACTGAAATATGGTAAGTACTCATGACTTCAACGTACAATTATTAACTATGAAAAATTTTTACTGCGGCTCAATACTCCAATTAGGTCAACTACCAACTAATACCAGTAATTAGAGGTAATTAAAGCTAATATTTACTTAATTTAACGTTAAAAAGCTATCACAACTATATATAAGCGAGTTTAGGCGCTAGGAGCAAAAAACTGACTTTTCCCGTTATCTTTTTATTTGAGCGATGCCGAGGCGGCGGCTACGCCATCGCTTATCATAACCCCCGTCCCAAAGTCCTATTGTCTTGTCGATAATTCTCATTAAAGGTTGCTTGTTGAGAATCTATCTTTACTCCAAAACCCTTATTATGTCGAGGTTTCACGACTTAACGGG
>Ga0209611_10014362_pt1 | contig 10600 bp, 10 predicted proteins | sample S1TSphgellanicum_3_FD_187693 | JGI IMG/M metagenome (GOLD analysis project Ga0209611, IMG submission 187693) | Host-associated microbial communities from peat moss isolated from Minnesota, USA - S1T2_Fc - Sphagnum magellanicum MG (SPAdes) (version 2) | ecosystem: Host-associated > Plants > Peat... | reverse complement strand
CATGTGATGTTGTTTGCTTGTGATTAATTCTGGAATGACATGGGGAAACCATGTGATGTTGTTTGCTTGTGATTAATTCTGGAATGACATGGGGAAACCATGTGATGTTGTTTGCTTGTGATTAATTCTGGAATGACATGGGGAAACCATGTGATGTTGTTTGCTTGTGATTAATTGTGGAATGACATGGGGAACCATGTGATTTTGTTTTCTTTTGATTAATTGTGGAATCACATGGGGAAACCATGTGATATTGTTTGCTTGTGATTAATTGTGGAATGACATGGGGAATCATGTGATTTTGTTTTCTTTTGATTATTTAGGGAACCATGTGGTGGATAGGTTTTAGAAAGTTTCTTAAATAGTTTCCTTTTGGTTAGTATATAAGAAGATGTTTGTGACCTTGAAAAACACCTTCATTTTTGTACAAAGTTATGATATGAATACCAAGTTGTAAGAATTAAAGTTTTGATTTTGGAAAAAGCTTTTGGTTTTTTTAATAGTTTTGATGTTGTTTATGTGTAGTTCATGGAAAGAAAATGATGAGGCTTGCATAGCCAATAATAGGGTGGGAGGATAGTTTTACAACCAAAAACATAGATTTCATAACTATGTAATAATCATACATAGTTTCGGTCCTAAACCCGCTCGTGTGGTACAGGTGCATAATTCTCCTATGAAAACATAATTTCCGCCTCAAGAAATTCTTAAAGCCTTGAAAAATTTGGGAAATCTTTAGGGGAGGTTGGTTGCCCCAAGGAAAAGATAATTCCCCAAGGGAGGCACATTGCTTTGGGGACAGGCAGGTTGCCCTAAGCAAATATTCATGCCTCAGGGAGAGGATGTGTTGATGGATTGTTTTTGACATAACTTTATGTGTTTTCATTGAGAACATTGTTTTCCCCTGAAAGGGGAATGTTTTGTTTCCTTAAGGAGGTATCTGAATGTGAATGTTGTTGGGAATGTTTTTGAGATAACTTTATGTGTTGAGAGCTGAGAAGTGGGATGGGTAATGGTGGGCAAACAAAAAAAATACTTGGAAATTTAGGAGGGCAACCTTGGGATTTTGCCAAGCAGAGCAAGTTGAGGGAAGTGACAGGTGATGTTTAATCGAACCAGGGCAATCTGGTTTAGCTAACCAAGGAGGGCTTATTAAGCGAAAGCAAGACAATGGGTCTCTAGGTCGAGTCATCAATGTCGGCTTGAGTGAACCAACCCCCATGACTAGACTAGTCCCATTTTGGACAGAGGACAATTCATCCACCGACTTTGGGTTGGCCAACAACTTGCAACAGGTTCATTCTGGGTGGATTTTATAAAAATTCTCTTTTTTGAGGTTTTGTTTTCAAACTTGTTTTACAAACCCACCAACCCAATTTTAAGGCCTGGAACCCTTTTTCCTCTTTGCTTTGCATTTTTGGTGGGCCCAACACTGTAGTGTCAAGTGTTTCTAGGAGCAACAAACATAACTCCATCTCCAGTGCCATCACTGGTATTAATGTGAGCTCTATTGTGTCATCTCATCATTTGTTCTAATGTGAGCTCCATCATGCCATTGCCATCACTTATGTCGCCAGGTACATTCTACACCCTACCTCCTTTTGTTAGTTTTTTTTTTCTTCTATTAAGTCTCTAGATTTGACTACTTCTCTGTGATATTCTAAAAGATTGTTTCAACTTTGTTTCAGTTTGGGGCGGTGTGTATAAATTCTTCCAGGAATCCAATAATGGTCAGAACGTATTCCAGGCCATCCCAGATTTGAATTTGTTGTTCTGGTTCAGTGTTTGCCTGCAGCTCCCACTTTTGTGATGCCTATGCCAATGGTGATTATCACAACTGACTTATCTAGTACCACACACTGTAACCCTTTCTTTGATTCCAGCTTCTGCACTAGTTGGTACTCGTTGACGTGAACAACACCTTACATACTAAAGAGTACCGACTAATGTGGTAAATAATGTCCCCACCCCACCTGTCATGGACTTCAGTGGCATCTGTCAGGAGCTAGGGAATCACCTTACGACTTCTGGCCCATTTGGTTTGATAGCCTCTTCTTCCTCCTTCTCCTTATTTGAAGTTGGGGACCCCTGATCCACTCTGGAATCTTGACGCACATTCCGGCAATTTTCAAGAGAAGATTCAGTAGTGAGTAGCAAAATCGGAAGTCTTCTCTTCACCTCTCCTTGTTCAAGTAGCGGTCTTACCTTACGTGACCATGGGTTCAACTTCCGTCGCCACAACAACAAAGGAGCAAGCGAATACATATCTCATGGAGCCAACAACATCGGATGACGAGACTCAGGTCATGGCAGCAACTTCAGTAGTCACAACAAAGCAGCAGCCGATTTTTTATCTCGTGGACGCAACGAAATCGGATGAAGAGGCGAACGCTGATGCAGCAACTTCGGTAGCCACAGCAAACCAGCAGGCGAATTTGGATATCATAGAGGCAGCGAAATCGGATGGCGAGGTGAAGGCCATTACAGCAACTCCGGTACCCACAACAAACGAGCAGGCGAATTTGGATCTCAGACAGGCAGCGAAATCGGATGACGAGGCGAAGGCTGTTGCAGCGCTAACTCAGTCGGGCGTCGATGTGAACTGCCGTGGAAATCCTCGGTATCGTCTTACGCCACTGATCCTGGCTATTCAATCAAACAGCCTGAAGGTCGCAAGGGTCTTGTTAGCGGATCCCAGAGTCGACGTCAATGCAACTGATTACTCGGGTCTAACTGCTTTGCACCGAAGTCGGAGAGAACTTCTAACAGCAATAATCCTCTCCCAAAGGACGGATATTGATTGGAACGTCGTTGACAAGACTGGTCGAACACTACTGCTTTCCTTGGCAAGGATAAATTGTCTAAGAGAAATCCAGGAGCTGAGCAGAATCAAATCAGTGGACTTATTCGCAAGATCCATTGATGGGTTCACGGCATTACATGAAGTGGCAGAACAAGAATCACCTTTTCCAGCTTCGTTTAAAAAAGCACCTCCGGAGGAGAGGTGCACTCTTGTCGATGGACTGTTCGAAGGGCTTCAAGCGAGAGGCCATGACTTGGTCAGCTTCGTGAATGTCACAGATATTCTAAACCGATCTGCGCTGCACTACATAGCAGAAGAAGGATCCGAAAAATTGTTGAAGCGGTTGTTGGAAAAGTGCCCTGCGGGTATCAGTGTCACTGGTGTTGACTGTCATGGTTTTACACCACTTCATTTGGCTGTTCGAAGGGGACACACAGCCGTCGTAGAATTGCTTCTTCACGTGCCGTGCATGGATGCCAATGTCGGCGCTACTGTTACTGCGTGCAATCCAAGCGGACTCAAGCCATGGGAGTCCGATGACTTGAAGATGTGTAGGCCTAATTTGTTCTTAAAAGCACCCAAGGAGCTTACCCCTGCCGGCAATCTCACACCTCTACATTTCGCTGCCATGGATGGGCACACGGAAATAGTGGATCTACTTCTGAAGTGGCCAGGAATCCATGTCGCTCCCTTGGACACGAAAGGACTTTCACCATTTCACTATTCTATACAGAATGGTCACTCGGGGGTGCTCAAGCTGTTGCTAGAGAAATTAGAGAATATAGGAGAGCCGTTCACGTTCTGCGACGAATGGCTTGCACCACTTGAACATTGTATACAGAAGGGTCACTTGGAGGTGGTGAAACTTTTGCTAGAGAAAGGGGAGCCATTCACTCCCCTCAACTATGACAAGCAAATGAGTATGTTTGAAAACTTACTACATGTGGCCACAGAGCATAATGAGGAGGAAATAGCAGTTCATCTCTTGGATACATTAGGTTTGAGAACACAACCATTTGCTCGAACTAGCACCCAATCCTCCAGCCATCAGAGCAAGTTATTAGCTATAGCTGCAAGGGAGAATTACTTCAAAATCATCCCATATGTTTTGAATTGGCATCCAGAAGTGGATGCAAATGCTTCAATTGAATTGGTTGCTCACCCAGACCTGGTCGCCTCACCTCTTCACTTTGCTGCTCTGGGAGGCCATGTGGAAGCTGTAAAAGAACTTTTGCTTCATCACAACCTGGATGTCAACGCTAAGGACAACAAGAAGAGGACGCCATTGTTGTGTGCTATTAAAGAAGACAAGTTGGAAGTCGTGAAAGCCTTGTGTTTTCATGATCCAGGACATCGCATCAGGGCCACCGAAGAATATACAGATGGCCGAACTCCCATCCAAATTGCTACAGAAGCCAACATGAAAGAGATTGAGAAGGTGTTGCTAGAGCGACCTGAGGTGAAAGATTTCATTGACAGATTATATAGGGATAGGCAAGTGTTTGTGGATGCTGCAAATGCTCTTATGGTTGGTGCAGCATTGATTGCAAGCGTCACTTTTGCAGGTTGGTTACAACCCCCTCTAGGCTACATTCCAGACTACGAGTTCTCACAACCCTTTCCTGCCCCACCTCAGACACCAGAATCATATGCTGCAGTGAAGAACCACGCAACTGTCAAGGCATTTTGGGTGTTCAACAGTCTCTCTTTCTTTTTAGCCATTGCAACAGTCTTGGCCGGTGCAGACGCAGCCTTGCCAAATCTCCAAGATGAGTTCATTGGAAGACGAGTCAAATCAGTAGAAAGGGCCCTCATAAGAGCTACCATTCTTTTAGTGATCTCAGTAGTTTGTGTGCTTGGTGCTTTTTCAAGTGCTGGCTTTGCAGTGCTACCTCCTCTCCTAAAATACGATACTAGTATGATCATCACAGTTTGTTTAGGTGGAACAATTTGCATGCTCACTCTTGTAAAAATCATATGGAAACTGTCAACCCCAATTCGCATGCGATTCCTAAAGACTTCAACAACAATGACAGCTGGTGGTCATGCGACTGGTTTACCATGAATTTATTGGACAGCATGCTTATTCAATAGAAGTTGAAGGTCTCTTATAATTAGCGTTGAATCTTGTAGGTAAAGTTGGTTTGTAGTTAGTCTCACCTGCCACATTGCTCAGGCTTTTATGTGATTGTGTAATACAGCTCTTGGAACCACTTTACTTTGTTCAGCAATATAAATCTATTATTGTCTTGCATTCACTGTCATTTTGGGAGGTTTATTTTTGTTGCAAGTGTTCCTACTTGGCTTTACTCATGAATATTTTTTTCTCATGTTGTGGGAAGTTAGAGGATCAACACAATACCTCCAATGTATGTGTTGTGGAAACTGGAGATTGGTTGGAGAAATGTAGATGCCAATCCTCTGTGTTCCAATTGAGGATGTCTCTGAAAGCAGTCTTGCAATAAGGTTGTGTGCTTGGTGTAGTGATTCTCTGTAGCTATACACTGCAGGCCAGGATATGATTCAAACTCTAGGACAAATTTCAGACAATGTGGGACGCTCAGATTGATCTGGCACAAACCCTTGTTTGCTGTGGACATTCAACCTGTGTCATTCAACATCATCATTCTGCATTCTGGTGACTCTATTCTTGTTAGAGTCCTCACTGGCCTTTGCCTTTCATGACTTCATTGGAATGCATGCAAACGATAGAAAATTCAAGAAAAGAGTAAAATTCACAAGAAAGCCCTCCAGAAGGGCATTGAGAAATGTTTGTGTTCTCATACGGACCTAATATTCTAAATTCTTGAATCAATTTTGCTCGACTCCATGTGGTGCATCTCTGAGTGCTACAAGTAGGGCTCAGCTCGAAGAATGAAATATGGTACACCTAGATTTCCCTTATGTGGAGTTAAGTAGAGCTCTTGCACAACTTGTAAGCCCCTGATTACTCTCTCACCTTTTGACACTGATATGGTAAATGAAGCTGCTTGACAAAGCAGGAAAATATGAGTGTTGCAGACACTGGAGTTCAGAAAGTCAGAAAAACTTCCAGAGTCCTTCACCAGTGAGCAACCTGGGAAGCCTGAACCCAAAATCCCCAAGAAATCCCATAGCAATTGCAGCTGCACAGTAGATCCACAAATGTGGTCCAAGGTGCCACGCAAAACTGAGTCAGAAGGCCTGAAAGGATCCTGATCTCTCTATGAGAAACCAATCCACTGGAGAACATTGTGGTACAGAAATCTCATTATGAATTCTATATACTCATTTTTTTGCTAGAGCTGCAAAAGACTACATGCTTGACCACATTATCAAGAAACCCTCATAAGGGAGAAATCATTCGCTAAAAAAGAAACCTTGTATGCACAGAGTCTCATGTTAGCTTCCGTTTTGTTACAAAGTGATGCAGTAGACTTCAAAGGTGCTGAGTAACTTGTCTAATAAAACCAGTGTTCTAATCACAATAACATTCATGTTTCCTTACTGCGCTCAGAAGCCATCAATTTTGGAGCATGGTAGATGGTGGTGTGTGGATTATTCCTAGTTCAAAATACATGTGATTTGGCAACGATATCCCATTACAATCCAAGAATTCAGCGTACTTACATGGGAACAAAGCACCTTGATGCAACAGTTTCATGGAAGATGTTACCTCTCTTTGGTTTTTCTATTGGAAAAATTGTTAGTGACTTTTTTACTGTCAATCAATCATAAAGATGCTGGGTATGAGCAACGCTACAACACAGTCTGAATCAAGCTAACACCTTTGCTGCCTGAGGAAAATGCCACTGCAGTAGAGATAAAGGCATTCAAGGATTGGAACCAGGGTGCACACAAGGTCATGTATTGGTTGTCTGTCAGTGTTACAGACACTATGATTGGGCACATACAGGATGCTCACACTCTAGCAGAAGCATGGCAAAACTTGGTGCAAATGTTCCAGACAAATACAAAGGCAAGGAAGCTGCAGCTAAAGCAAGAGCTGCACACTGTGGAGAAGAAGAACATGTCTCTCAATGAGTATTCATTGAAAATCAAGGGTATTGTTGAATCCCTTGCATCTATTAATGTATCTGTGGATGATGATGATTTGGTCAGCATTTGTCTAAATGGACTTGGAAAGGAATACAAACCTTTCAAGACATCCATAATTGTCAAGGAGAATGTTCCCAACTTTTGAGATCTTGTTTCAATGCTAATTGTAGAAGAGAAAACTTTAAATGAAGATTGTTTTACACAAAACAAGAACAATGTAGAGCAACATGCCTTCTACTCAAATACAAGTAGAGGCAGAGGAAGAGGTCGTGGTCAAGGCCAAGGTGGTGGCCGTTTTGGAAATCAAAATTTTGGACAACAATAGTCAAATGACTCACAGCAACAACAGTCATACAAAGGTGGTGGAAGAGGCCAGTCTCAGTTCAAGTTTTCACTCTTGCAACCCATAATACATAGGCCATTTGGCTTAGGTTAAGTAGCTTAGTCTAGGCTTCTTGGGCTAGGAATTTGATTTTTTAAAATCTAAGCCACCTAGCCTAGGTTGCCTAACATAGGTAGTTAACCTAACTAGGTTAAGTTAGGTTGACTTCTAGCTAGGTGAACTAAGTTAGTTGTCTAAATTGACTTTTGGTTATGCTAACTACATGAGTTAAACTAAGTTGACCTTTGGTCATGTGCAATGACCAAATGTGTGATTAATAACGTGTTTATAGATTTTTGACACATGTCATCCATCCATCAAGGTGTTTTTTGTAACACTTAGTTGAATAAAAACAACTAAGTTGAGATGGCATGCACTTTACATGTCATACCAAGGTTAATGATGATATGAAATTTCATTATTATAAAAAAAAAATTTAATTTGAATCATTAAAATGACCAAGCTTTGCAGAACATCCTTTGCGACTAAATGGATGAAACGACATGGGTTTAACAGCTCACTAGTCACTAATCACATATGTCCTTTTTGATTAGTATATAATTATAAAGGTGTAGTCACAAACCCAAAATGTGTTGTTGTGAAACCGAAACACATCACTTGTTTCCTTCCTCCTTTCCTTCGTTCATTTCACTCCTTCTATGACCAATATTTGTTGCATGTGTACATGTTTGCTTGCTTTCCCTTCACACCATACTCAAAACACACCACCTTAACTACTGCTACCACCAACATTAACATTCATTCACTCATTGCCCTGGGACACACACACACTACTATAGGAATGGAATGCCCACAATTGATGATCGACAAACATCCACTAGAAAATGAGAAAGAACACACACACACACACTTTCAAAGGAAACAAACAAACCAAAAAATAATGCCAACAATACTAATACTACTATTATTCTTCATTGGTGTGTGCAGGAATCGAAGTGAAAACACACACATGTGAAAACAACAATGACAATGCATCTAGGGATCTTTTCAAATGCATCACTTTATTTGCTCAAGCATGCATTGGTGCAAAAAAGTCTTGCTTGTTTTTTTTTATTGTTGTGGGAACTGATATGGGCTTAATGTATTATTTTGTAACCTTTTATAAGGAAAATGAATGCTTGTGTACTTTTTTGTTTAGTGATAAAATTGATTAAAATCGAAATAAATATTCACATTAAAAAAATTAACCAAACTAGAAAATTCCCATTTTAGTTTCAAAATTAAAATTATTACTTTTTCCATGATTTTCTAAGATATTTTCATGTGACTAGTTATGAATACATTGACATTATTGAAAGTGTAACCTATGTTAATCATGATGATTTCCAACATGTCAACTTCATATTGTCACTAAAATTCATTTCACTATTTTGAGGATTATTCACCTGAATGTAAGGTGTTGGACTATGTGGGCATGTTTTTCATTCTATTTCCAAAATTTTCAATTTTTTCGTAGTGACAATTCTCTTTGGATCTTTTTTATATTGATTTTTATTACGGGAAGGGTGCGGCAAGAGTATGGGAAAAGTTGCGAGAAAAAAAACATAAAATGCGAAAGTACAAGAAAAGGTTTTGCACCTAGTACCTTCCGGTTTTCAAAGCCCACCCAAAAATCTGAAAGGTATTTATTTTTCTTAGTGTCAATTCTCTTTGGATCTTTCTAATTTTAATTTTTTGTATGAAAATGATATGAAAGGGGTAGTTTTTTGTACGGAAAGGGTATGAGAGGATTATGAGAGGAGTAATGAGAAAATAATCATAAAGTGTTAAAGTATAGGAAAAGGTTTTATGTTTAGTACCTTCCAGATTTGATGGCCCACTCCAAAATCCAAGTGGTATTGGGCACAAAACCTTCCCCTACGTGAAAAACAGGAAAAAAAATCTTTTATAAAATTTTAGTCTTTCCATTTACCTTTATGGTTTTAAATAGTCTATGTGAACAAGGTGTCACTAAACAAGGAGTAAATAAATAAAAGAAAAAGAAAAAATGAAACTGTAGCTTCTGAAATCCAAAAGGTACAGTGGCAAATTTGGGCTAGGGAATGACCTAAAATTACGCTAAGAAAGTTTTCTAGGTTTTTATTGAAAGAGAATGAGTAAAATGAATTTGTTACTTGGTAGGTGCATTTTGCTTCAACATCTTCTTCCAACACATTTGGATACTTGTCAAATGTTATTCAAAACACTATTCAAATATATATATATATATAAAAGGAACTAAAAATACAATTTGCAAATGATGTGGATGTGGTTGGAGTGATTGATGCTAGTTTATCACGTATAAATATTAATGCAAATGTGGATGTGAAGGGGAAAAAAAAGAGTTGGGGGGTGAGAAAGAGGCAAAAAAAGAGGAAGGGGTTATGAGTATATGTTTAAAATGAGCCACTAGATAGCGCATACACTAATAATTTAAAAATTGTGGTACTTAAATTTTTTAATATAATTTTTGATGTAAATGGGTCATAATGTGTATGACATATGAACAAAGTTTTTGGCTTATGATACAAAAAACTAAAGCTTAATAAAGTAGTTATCATAGTTTAACATGATTTGAAATTATGATCATTTTATAAAACAAAATATAGAATTTTGCAAAATTTGTACATTTTTAGAAATTTCATGTTTATTCAAAAATATTTAACACAAGTAATGTAATTTATTGCAAGAATTATAAATATTTCTAAGAACATGTTGCAAAAATATCCTTCAAAAATTCCTTCCTATGAAAAAGTCCAAACATTAAAAAAAGGCCCAATTGTGGTTGAATCCTTTGTCATCATTCATTCATTTGATTATGATTGCATCCAACCCCATGCTGAATGATGGGATGTTCAAGGTGAAAGTGCCAAAATGAGGGAACATCACAATAAATATTCATTATAGAATGCAATAATGTTATTCTAGAACAATCAATCACATTATTCACATTAATATTTAAAATTGCTTTCAAAGTCACATCAGGGTTACTCTTGGGTGTTGGACATATTGATTTCATTAACTTGAAATTCCTCCATGATGTGATTTCTTGATGTGTATTTCTTGGGCATTGAATGTAAATGGTCATTTTCCACAAATCATTGAACAATTTATTTTAAAAAAATATGATGTATTTCAAGGCATTTTAAGCAAATAAAGAATGTAGTTTCTAGAATTTGGTTAACATGTACAATTCATCATGGAAGAAGATTTGTGAAATCTAATAAACATTGAAATAAATGGAAGTATTTTAAAAAGAAAATAGTGTGGCGTATGTAATGTGCATTTCCAAAGATTTCAATTCCTTTGTGGCTCACACTTGTCACTAATTATTACATTTGTGTTGTTGTAGAACTAAATTTTCATATTGATTAAAA
>Ga0209611_10014361_pt1 | contig 10600 bp, 3 predicted proteins | sample S1TSphgellanicum_3_FD_187693 | JGI IMG/M metagenome (GOLD analysis project Ga0209611, IMG submission 187693) | Host-associated microbial communities from peat moss isolated from Minnesota, USA - S1T2_Fc - Sphagnum magellanicum MG (SPAdes) (version 2) | ecosystem: Host-associated > Plants > Peat... | reverse complement strand
AAAAAAAAAAAAAAAAAAGAAAAAAAAAAAACTTTTGAAACTTGTAGATAATGATGTGACTCATAGAATTTTACTCCAATCCTCCTCACAACATCCTTGTGGTTAGCAAAAATTATTGTTTTTGTATTCCACTAATTTATCACAAGATTATTGGTAAACTCAATAATAACATTTCCCTATTTTTCCTTCCTATTGTGCAACCAAAAAACATGATTTTGTGTGTTTAAAAGCTTGCTCATTTGTGCACCTTTCCTAATGGTTCATTTATCAACACCTAAAATTGCAAAAATGGTTTACTCACTATTCAATGATTATGAGGATGCCAAAGTATATACAATATCTTTTTCATCACAAGTTTGGATTCATGTTGGCCAATCAAATTGGTGATTAATCCATTTCTCATGTTACCCACTATCTCATGGTTTCATTTCACAATAGAAGCACCAATCAAGTATAGGGCAACATAGCTTTCATAATTGGATGCCCCAACAACTTTTTAAAAACAAGTTGAAAATCTTTGTTGTACCCCTTCAATTTTGTTGGAGCATACATTGATCTTTACATTTACCTTTTGGCCATGTCTAGAATATGCATCAATCCACTTCACAACACCACCTTGACCACCTTGATGTAGAGCTTCAACAACCATAATGATGACCTATGCTCTTTTACAATCTTGGCTAGGCTTTGTGCCTTTTCATGTGTATTTTCTTTCCAATTTTTCTTATACCATTCATGATAGGTTTCTATGTTGTGATCAACATCCACCATGATATCTTTATCAGTTTTGTTGAATTTGACCCCGTTTGGTTTTTGAAACCCTCCATCTGTCGAACACAAGACCTAGAAATATGTAAACACTTAGATTAACTTTTATTTATGCTTGAGTCCCCAAGTTACATAAGTTCATTCAATAAAAACTTGAAGGAGATGCATTCGAAACAAAAACATTGATACCATTGGAACTTGAAGGTTGAACTTCATGCATGAAATTGGAGCTTGATGTGTAATCATGAACATGAGCATGCCACACATGTGAAGGATTAAGTAGTTGGTTTACAATGTTTTCATGTAATTATAGTGTATGCTACACATGTAGAAGTAGTGGTCACCTTTGCCAACTTGGTACTAACCCATTTGCTAGTAGATTGTTAGGTTCACTTCTGATGTAACTCAATTGTTGAGGATTTTTGGGAGGAGTACATAGAAGTGGTCCTTTAGCAGATTGTCCTCCGATCATTCATTGACAATGGCTATACATTGCAAAGTCTTCCATACAACTTTATTCACACAATCAAATTTTCTTTGACACAAAATCAAGAGGAAAATCTTACAAGCTTGTCATCTAAATGTTGTGTGATAATCGTGCATATCTTCAATCTATCACTCTTACCAAGAAACCTTTAATATGTTAAGTTTAAAGTGCATGAATGCCCTAATTTTGTCAATTAAAAACAAAAGTCCACCCATTCATTCCTATGACTTATATTTTAAATGTCAAATGATCATACAATTCAAATATTAAACAATCCATATCCACATGTCCTAATTGTTGATGAACATGATGATGTTAAACTAATACATGGTTCATCCATACCTTTTCATCATATTTTCATCCATAGAAACAAGTATGTGAATCTAGTTACAAAAGTTAATATCTTATGTACCAAGTTTTCATATCACATTAAACCAAGTATAATGATATTCCATAGTAATTTTTAACATTGAAATAACTCAAAATTTCTTCCATCTACTATTCATCAAATGCTTTTCAAATATATATCTTCAATAAATGGTCATGCACAACATAGTGTTTTGTGGTGAAAAATGTCTCACATTTGTATTAAAAATTAAAATATCCAATCTTATGTCATAATCTTGTTTCCCTTGTTTAATTAAACACACATCAAATTATAAAAGGACTAATGATTCATATTTAGTGTTCATAAAAGTTGGATTTTTACACAATTTTAATCAAGTAAACCTAAGCAATGGTTACAGTTCCTATGACTCATTAATCTGTGAATGCACCCAATATTGAGTTTGCCAATCAACAATTGATTATATATTAATAACTTGATTATGAACACATAAATGTACAACTCTCTTTTGAAAATAACACATTCATTGTTAATAATGAAGTTTGAAACTCAAAAATATGAACTAGTTGATTGAGTAAATTGTCAAGAAATTTTTAAAAAACATGAAATTCCATTCCAATTTTCTTATAACGATTAAGTACATGTTGAGGAATGAAAGAATAAATTTACTTGTGAAATATTTTTTCTAAAAACCTTAAGCAAATTTTTTTTATAGATTTTTTTAATATTAAAATTAGACCTTATTTTCAGATTCCTTTAAATTTATTTTTTTGATTTTTCAAAAACAAATTGCTAATGAACATGTTTTTAAAATCCATAGTTGGGTTTTCATTCATGTAAACTTTATGGGTTTTCCATTTAAGATTTTCAAGTTACATTCACCATAACAAATGACATCAACATCTTTTGATATAGGTTTTGATTTAAGTTTAAGAATTTCCATAGGTGAATGAACATTTAGTAACCAAAGATTATAGTAATGAAATATTTTTAAAAATAATTATGTCCATTTGAGCAATTTTTTAAAAAAATGTCAGGGATTTGTATGAACATATGAACTATGTATCTACAAAAAATGAGTCATTATATTATACATAGACCTTTTTGTGCAATATCACTGAATATACCACCCCTACTATGTTATGATACCTTTTGAAATGTCCCCTCATGAGCCAATAGTTGTTGAGGGCTTGAAAAATTTTGAATTTTTTTATGATGATCACCATGAGGCCATACTCTAATTTGATTCTAGCAATGAGCTTGAAAATGCACAACATGTGAAAGTTCAAGACAATGTCCGTTCAATTCATGTTTGTGACAAATGGATCCATGACCCTCCTCATCAACACAATGATTACTATGTTCTTGAGGGGTTCAATGTCTTTTGTTGGCTTCATTGAAATCATCAAATCTTCTAATACATAGTGCAACATTTATTTATAATTTATTGACATTCCACAACACACAAAGTGGATCAAAGCTATGAAAGATGATATTCCTTGAACATGTTCGAGAATAACACCTAGACCTTCACAAATCTTCCTCAAGGAAGGAAGACGATTGATAACAAGTGAGGTTTTCACATTTAAACTGATATTGATGGTAAATCTACAAAGCATGTGTGATTGCCAAGGGTTATACCCAAATGTACGGCATTGATTATGATGATAATTTTTTTCCAATAATCAAATATTATTTTATTCTTATTATCCTAGCAATCGTTTGTAGCCAAAACTTGGATATCACCTATTTATGTATTGACATTGCATTGTTATGTGCTAATTTGACTAATTGTTTTTTACATGAAGCAATTGGAAGGTCTAATAACAATTAACACCAAAGTTAAAGTTTCTTCATATTAGCTCTTATGTAATCTATGCCAATCTGGTTGTGAACAAAACAAACACTTCAATGATTTTTGGGTTTCTTATGACATACAACCTATTGCAACCAACCCTTTATCTATGTTAATCAAACTTCCCTTCACCTTCTTCCCATTATTTCCATTGATAATGGGTTAATCTATGCATCACTTCCATCACAATTAAAAAGGAGTTCAAATCTTTGAATGACTCAAATTTGAGTTCAAAGTCACTATTACCAACTCAATAGAAAGGTATGTTGAACTTCACATTTATCATGACATACTACAAAAAAATGTTTTGGATTTACCCAAGCTTTTTATGTCAATTGCATTTTCAAGTGCTTTGATTTTGATCAAGGTATTCTCACGTTCTTTTAATGTTGTTTGTCATATTTTCAAATGTTTGCATGGGATAGTTCATTAGGGAATTTGCTATTATCTAGCATCTTAATTACATAATTTGTTCAAAGAATATTCATATTTTATACAAATTCATATCCAAATAAACAAATTGAGGTTGAAATGTTCAATACAAAGCTCATCCATCAACTATGAACCAAAATCCTAAAATTCCCCAACAAAACCCCAAATTAACTAATAATAAGTCAAATCGTCTTACATACTCAACCAAAATGATGAAAAGATCAATTCATTTGTTCATAAAACCAAGCTACGATTTATTTTTTTTCCCCCAAAAAATTTGTTGATTTCTTTTCAACAAAAAAAGTTGGGAAATTTTTGGAGGAATGTGTTTTTAGCTCATAAATTTGACTATTTTTTGCTAATTTTTTGGATTTTTTTTTAATATCCCAATTTTATTTCTTTATTTTTGAAATCAAGCATCCTGAATCCTGATTCCTCATGAATAGAAATTCCATATAAAATCAGGAAAACTCATTTAGAGCAAGAAAAACAAACAAGAACAAGAGACCCCAAAAAAAGGCACTTAGGGTTTGGTGTGTGTGTGTGTCTCTCTCTCTCTCTTCCCTTTCTCTATGCAGCAGTTCTAGGTTATCCTCGTCCTTCACCCTTCACTGATCAAATCTAAATACGCTATTGTGGGTGTTTGAATCTAGAGCTGATTTTTGGAGCACTAGTTCGAGCCCCGTTTCTGTATCGGATGCGACCATCGGAAGCTCGTTTGGTTTGGTATCTGAGAAGTTGTTGCGTTTTGATCTGAGCACTATAAAGTCTGCACTTATTGAGCTTAAGATCTGGCGGATGAGGGAGTTCATCACTGATCAGCTGCAGGGTTCTTTTTCCTTTTGGAACTTTGCATTTTTGTGTGTGAGAGAGAAGGAATTTTCTTTCGCGATCCATCCAACCATTTTCTGTGACATGCATGATTCTCACGTTGTTGTTTTGTGACCTGCTCGTGTTTCTGCAGTTGAGAGTAGCTGTGCTTCTTCTCCTGGCTGATCTCATGATGTCGTTCTCCTCCGCATGATAGTGCACAACCCTGACATGTTCTTTGGCAACTTACCAGTCAGAAGTTTCTTGCACGATATATTTTGTTCTTCCAGCCATCTTTCTTGCAGTCCTTCTTGCCTGTTTTTTTTTTCTCTGCAGAAATATACTTTGTCTCTATCTGTTTAAGATATTTTGGGGGAGGTATTTGTGAGAATTATATAATCTGGGATGCAGCAGGGTTCTTGAGAACCAGCCCCACTTCATGATCAACTCTGCATGCTGAAGATATGAGGATTTTGTTTTTGGTGGGTTTGTTGTAGTTTGTTAACAACAGGAGGGGGCGTTGGGATAATTCTTGAACGGCTCTCTGGTCATCAGGTATACTTGCTTGATACTTTTTAATAGATATAATGCTTGGGTTTTGAAATGGGAAATTTGAAAGATTGATTTGCTGCAAGAGCCTCAAACTGAAGGTAAAATCTCAGGCTACCTGATTTTACTACTTTATTTTTTCTAGCAAATTTGCTAAATCTTTGGAACATACTTTGATCTCTTCATTTTGGGTTGCTTTTCTTGGAAAATTTAAGAACCATTTTTGCAGCGTATTATTGTAAATGTGCAAGATACTAACTCCATAATATGGAGATGTCAAAGGGTTTGATCTGAAACAAATTTAATGTGGAAGAAAACCAACCTTTAGTCACAAGAAGTTCTTGAATTGTGCCACAGTTCACTATTTTTGTAGTGTTTATGTATGGGGAGCATTCCTCCAGCCTGTTCAGAGGGAAGAAATGTGTTCCAGTAAAAATCCAGTGCATTGATTGGACTCATAAGTCTTTGAGCCTTTGTGGACAATTTTCAAACCAGGAAACAAAATCAGGTTTAAGGTTGGCTTGCTAAGAACCATGCCCAAACATTACCAAGGTCATCAGAATTGCTACTGATCAGTGCAGCATGTCAAGTGGTGTATTGATGTTTTGCTTACAGATCACAGGCAGAGGCAAGGACGCCACATGCTTCAGAGATTCCAGAATGTGAAGCAGCTTGCCCCAGACCTAAGGACCAAACCTTCACCAAACTGTTCTGGATCAATGGAGGGGAAAACCTCTAGCTGTGAGAAGTTTGCACTGGGACTGGCCCTTAGATTTACAATGTCACTCAATGAGTTATCTGCAAATTGCTTTTGGTGGGTGGGCATGGCTATGGCTGACAGAACAATCATTTTCAAAGATGATTTCCAAGTCCAAGAATCTTGGTTGACAAAGAGGTTTTGAACAATTGGGCAGCTGGGGAGCTCCAAGAATTATGTGTCATTGATCAAGGAGCAGGTTTGAACTGCAGTTGGGAAACTCCAACAATTATGTGCATGAGATTACAATCTCAGGAGTCCTCATATAAGCAGCCATGAAATGTTGTTTCATGAAGTTCATACCCCACCAAAGGTGCAACAAACTACACCAAATATAATTGAGTGGCATTGTAAATCTAGGAGCTAGTCCTGGTGCAAAAGAAAAGGGTTATATGTGCAGCATCATGGCCAAATTCATCATCTTCCCTTCTCCAATGTCATTGATGATCACTGGGTTCATCGAAACATTTTTTTCCCTCAGGCTATGCAACCAAAACATGCAAGTTTTCATGACCAGGTATGTAATGCTCTACATGTTGAAACCCAGATCGGTTTGTGGTAGGTATCAACTTTTGAACATACTTTGCCCAGTTGTGGTATTGGGTACTTTCTAAAATTTTCATGCAAGCCCAGTCCTGGTATTTGGGTACTTTTTTAAAACCCTTCATAGCAGCCTGATTTAGGGTTTAGGGTATTGGGCCCAACCATGGACAAATCCTATGTCTGTCAAGTGTACATTATCAAATATCAATGATGCCAATTGTGAACTTGGTTGTACAATTTGTATGATTGTGCTTCATGTAAGAAGGTTCTAATTCCCAAAGATCTTCTATCCTAAAGATTGAACATAGTAGAAGTGGAATCCAAAAATAGGAAACCAGCTCAACGGCTTTTTTCTTTCTCTTTTTCTTTTTCTTTTGTTCTAGGCACAAAAATTTGCATTGTTTCAAAATTAATAATTAATAAGTGCTACAAATGTTTGATTTTCTGTCTTTTTTATTGCCAATTTTTTATTTTTTATTTTCAAAAATGGAAATAATCACATTTTTCATCAGTATCTAGTCAAAAATGAAAAAGGATGTTGTTATGGATGAGTGCTTGTTTGTTCTTCATCGTGTTATTGATAATATCCAATTTGGAGACTATCACATTTTATAACAAAATTTAGATTGCAAGTTTAATCACAAATTTAAAATGGACAATTTTGGAATTTAGGTTCTTTCTATGATATACAACCGTTGCACAAAACTATATAAAACAAGCATATGAACATCTTTTGCCATGAGAAGCAATTCTTCAAGGTCTTGATCTTGCATGCAATTTTTATGTGGTGTGGATACAATGTCAAATCCTACCTAAATAAAATAAAATACAGTCCAATTTTGAGAGATATAGAGCAATGAAAAAAATAAGGGAATTTGTGATGGGTGGTGAGCAACTAATTGAGCTCCTAACATTACAATTGCATATCAAATCACATAACACACCTCCAAAAAGTATGCATAAAAAAGGTTGTAAACCCTACCAAAGTTTTATCTAGCATCAATACAAGCATCATTGGACTCCTTTGAAAAGAAGATGGTTTGATTTACCATTCCTAGGATTAGCTAGTTGTGCCTTGTAAATGGATGAGCCATCAACAAATTACCTTGAAAACTCATGTTGATTGTAGAGCATGACGTTTGATGTATGTTTGGTAAGCATACCAACATCTACTCGACTTGAAATGTATATATGAAGGTAGGTGTTTGTTTGGACGTCACGATCACGCCATAACCTTCCCAAACACTAGGGTCCCCTACTTTGCTTTTGGTACCATCAAGCGCTCAACAAGATAGTGTGCATGTTTGTTGCTTTGCAATTTTTGGACCAATGGAGCAAAGATATTGAATTTTTAAATCGATTTTCATCTTTAGACATTAATTCAAAAATTTAAAATGATTTTCTTAGAAGTGGGTTCTATAAGAATTTCTAAAGTTAAGGCCACTTTAACCAAAATAGTGTTGAAATGGATGATTGTTAGAGGGTAAATCTTATCTTTTCACTATTTAGTTATTTTAATAAATAAAACCCGTTAATTTTAGGACTTATTGATAGGAAGTAATAGGTTTATCTATTATCTCCTTAAGTAATAGATTTAATGAGATGATATTAATTAATTTTAACTAGTTTTTCAAAAAGAGTTAGTTATGAATTAATTATCATTAAAAGTAAGATTTGGAGATAAGATTTGGAGGAGTTGACTAGTTTGTAAGGAAGAATATCGAGAGGATTGGGTTTTTAAGGGAGGTGAGGATCTTTCATTATTTATATCTCCCATTTTCTCATTTGATTCTCTTACTTTTTCTTTGTTTGAGACAATTGGGTGGGGTTATATTTGGAGCTTTTGAATAATGGAGAAAATATTGTATGTGTTTTTTATGTGAAGAATCTCGTGTGTTTTTCAAAAGTGTTTGTGCATACTTTGGGTGACAATGTCATTGGTAGTGTTGGGAGTGGTAGAAGTAGAGAGACAAGGTGACAATAGGGCACCATCATGGAGAGACCCAAGAAGGATGTCCAATGGTAACAAGATCTATTGGAGGTTATGTTGACCCCACTTTCTTCTTATTTCTTTCGTTAGTTTGGTCATGTTTCTTCTTCTTCTTTTTTCCTCTTTCTTTTGCAAGGGTACCACCCGAGGTATTAGGAGATAATTTTTACTACCAAGCGAAATTATCATCAATGGGTTATTCTCTTTGTAGAATTCTTTTCTTTTATATTGTTTATGTAGTTTGAGTAGTTGAAGTTATTTATTGGCCTTGCTTACAAAGGCAAGGATATTGTGTTTAGATTCATTATAGAGAATACCGTAGTACCTTTTCAGGTTCAGCATCTCATTATTGAATAATTATTTTATTTTGAAAATTTGACTTCAACACAAAAAAAAAATTATTTAAAAAAAATTTGCAAATTTTTATGTAAATTAAAAAAATGTGCAGCAACAACTTGAAATCAATTAAAGTACATGCAATAATATACATATTAAAACCCTAACAGTATCATGTAACAACTTTTTGAATCCTATGAAATTTTTGCATCAATAAATAATAGTTTTTTAAAAATTCAGCAAAAAGGGGCCTTAATTTTCTAAATTTTTGACATTTAAAAAAATTTAATATGTTTTTTGCCAAACCTGAAAAGGTACTACATTTGTAGCTTAAGGGATTTTGGCCCCTTAGGTAATAATAATAGGTCTATTTTTATAGGAGCATTTTTGAAAGATGATATTTTGGCTTGTGTTGAAACTGGAAATTAGGGTTAAATTAGTCATAATATATCTTGAAGGATTTTGGGTTTCTTTTAGAGGATTTTTTTGAAGATTATATTTTTGCATGGTGAAATAAATATTTGAGTTTCCATAATCCTATTTTTTGCCCAAAGATACTTTTTAATGTAAATGGCGAGGCCACAATGTGACACACCCCTTGTTATTTGTTTCATTTACATACATGTAGTTACCAAGATCTCAAGTGTAATTACACGACCCCTTGTTGGTAGCTATTACAATGGCCTTACAAGAGGTTTAATATATAATTGTGCCAATGACACAAGGGCTATGAACTTTTTAAAAACTTCATCCATGTTGATGTTATTTGAATTTCTAAATTTTCTCTTTGATCCAAATAATGCTCATCCACTTGTCATCTATATATCTATATATATATATATATATATTCATATTTTTAAATAATAAATCCTGAAAATCTTAACCCCTTGTAAAATGATTTAAGAATATGAAACAACAGTTTTCTAATTGTTCATTGATTTTTCAAAAAAAATTAAAAATTGGGAGCAATTTTAAACCATAAACCCCCAATGTTGTTGGGAGTTCTAAAACACATGTCTCACATCTTGCACTAATGTCAAGTTACAATATCTACCACATATATCTATTATATTGAAAAATGGATGAAACCACATAGTTTATCTCACACATGTGTCATGAGCCGAGGCCTTTTACCATAGTGTATACAACAACCATTATAGTGTATATATATATATATATATATATGCATAACCCTTACTTAAAGGCATGGCGCTCAATAAGCATATGACTTAACCTAATGCAAAACCTTGTCCAGACCTAGTGTTGGGTGGTTGTTAGAAATGGCACCTAATAACCAACGGTTCTTGGGATGGTTCTTCAAGATATAGTAATGTGGTTCTTAGGAAAATCAAAGAACCTATTTTGATCTATAACCCTCGTCCTCAACAAATCTAAGAACCGATATGGGTTTAATATTAACCATCAAGGTTGTTTCCCAATTCTTTCATGAAGCCCACTACCCACGTGAGCTTCATGAAAGAATTGGCAAACAACCAACGATGAAGGGTAGGTTCTTTGACCAGATCTTTGATTGTTTTTTTTTTTTTTTCGGGGAGAATTGAGTTTACAAGTTCAAAACATATTCTTTTATTTTTTTGAGAACCATTGGTCATGGGTCCATATACTCAATGGTTACCTATCGGTTCTTTCTTAGGTAAATAGAGAATTTTATATGCAACATTGCTTTTGAGTTAGGATTGAAACTATTGAGAATGAGGATAATTGTT